>Ga0210396_10000107_pt1 | contig 146337 bp, 133 predicted proteins | sample IncBWH17OmetaG_FD_155466 | JGI IMG/M metagenome (GOLD analysis project Ga0210396, IMG submission 155466) | Forest soil microbial communities from Barre Woods Harvard Forest LTER site, Petersham, Massachusetts, United States - Inc-BW-H-17-O ...
TCGTATATTTCGCCGTTCGAAGTCCGATGGCCGTTGAACGGAATTCCGTACCATGACGCAACGCCTTCCTCGAGATACTCGCCGGGAATTGCCGGTTGATGTTCCCTTGCAGGAGGCGCGCCTGAAGGCGGCGAGGGTGCTGTTCTGCCGGCAGAGGCGCCTGGTTGCGACGACGGCTGAGGTTGCGAAGATGGCGGACGCGCCGAGACCGTATGATGCGAGCACCCAGCTACAGCCATAAACGCAAGGGCCATCACCAGCGTCAGCCCGGCTACGCCGATTCTTTCGCGGCCCAATTCTTTCACAGATTGTTTGGATGATTCTTCTCGCAGGGTGGTGAGCCTCACGCAGTTTCCCGATTCACTGGTTTGCTCCCAAGTTCGGTATTATAGGAATGCATCTACATTCTCGCAAGGAACCCCATTGGATATTTCGCCGCGCCTGCGCTGGAAACTGGATCGATTTCGCGAACAAATGAGCGGTCTATTCGGCGGCACTCGCAAGGAAGACGCACGCCCGAAACTTTGCCCCGCGTGCGGCACGCTCGTTGGAGCAACGGCAACGAGGTGCCATCAATGCGGCGCGAGCATGACGTTCGGCATGGCGGCGGCCAGCCGTTCGCTCAGCCGCCTGCTTCCCACCACATCGCCAGCGACCTACGGGATTCTGACCTTGAGCTGTTTGCTCTACGGCGTAAGTCTGCTCGCCACGATTCGCACCAGCGGTTTACAAGCTCCGGCTGGCGGCGGGCTCTCTGCTTTGTTTCAACTCGGAGCGATTGACGGTTCAGTCCTTCAGAAGTTCGGCGCTTCATTGCCTCTGCCATACAACCTGAGGGACCCCTGGCGATTTGTGATGGCGGTCTTCCTTCACGGAAGCCTAATTCATATTGCGTTCAATATGTGGGTTCTCATGGATTTTGGCCCGCAAGTCGAAGAGATGTATGGCTCCGCGAGATATCTATTCATCTATGTGGTGACCGGAGTTGGCGGCTACGTACTTAGCAGCCTGTTTGGGCATTTTGCAGTCGGGGGTTCCGGCGCAATCCTAGGAATATGTGGGGTCATTATAGCTGTGACCGCCGGCAGTCGTAACATTTCACATCAAATGCTCCGATCCCAGGTGATGCGGCTGCTTGTCTACATCGGTTTCATAGCATTGATGGGCTTCATGCACTTCGGAGGCTTCCTCGGACAGATCGACAATCTGGCCCACATTGGTGGATTCGTTACGGGTTTTGGACTTGGAAAAATTATGCTGGATCGAGCTCCCTCCTCGCCGCAGGAACGTACACGTGCGAATCTGCTGGGCTGGACGACGGCTCTAGTGGTGGCCGCGAGCTTGGGAATGACAGTCTTGGGAATTATTAGCGCCGGCTGAAGCGGTTGGCACGCGTCAACCGAGCTACGCTCCCGCGTGGAGACGCCGGGATACGACGATGCTGTAGTGCAAACCCGACAGGCAAACAAAAACCGCTACGCAATAGGCACAAATTCCCTTCAAGACCCACAGCGCGTGGTTGTCCCATATCGCCAGTACTAGAACGAGGAAAATCATCAAAATCTCAAAGAAGGTTGTCGCCTTTCCGTAGATGCTCGGCGGAAGGGACATGTAACCCACCGTGATGATAATCACCGCGCTGGCCGCGAGCAGCAAGACGTCGCGTCCTAGAACCAGAATCGCCAGCCACCATGAAATTCTTCCATGCAACGCCAGCACGAGGTACGACGATGAAAGCAGCAGCTTATCCGCGATGGGATCGAGATAGGCCCCCAACGGCGTTTTTTGGTTAAGCCCGCGGGCCAGTAAGCCGTCCAGCGCGTCACTGAGTCCCGCGACAATCAAGATGGCGAGCGCCCAGTTGAAACGCTCGTAATGGATGGCCATGATAAAAAAGGGAAGAAAGGCGAGCCGCAGGAATGTCAGTTGATTGGGAACTGTGAGTATTCGGCTGGGCATGAACTTGTAGTTTCAGAGCGGGTGCCGCTCACGCAAATTGCGCCAGATAATCCACTAGCGATCGACCTGTCTTCTTTTCAAAAACTTCGGCGAGCGATGGTATCGAGCCGCGCGCTTCGTCCAGAGCGATACGCTCGATTCGCAGCATGGGAAAAAATAGAGTCGGCAAACCCATGCGGTCGCCTTCCGGATGAAGCACCTGGCTCACAAAATCGTCAAACGAGCTTAGGTCAATTCCGCGCAAGGTGATCCCGGAGTTCGAGATATCAATCAATTCGCCCCAGAGCTTTTCCTTGGGCGTATGCAGACTGATCACGACAATTGAATGCGGCTCCATCGCTTCTCCTGGAAGACTGTCGTAGCAAGGATGGTATCTCAGTTCACGACGCTCCGCAGCCCTACAGGGGCGTTTTAAACCGACATGGTCTTGAGATCAGGCGCACGAGCCAAAACCGGTTCAGTGAACTTTTGGACCTCTTCCGGCCTCACTCCCGAAGCCACTTCACGCAACAGAAGCCCCTGGGGCGTGACTTCAATCACACCCAATTCGGTGACAATTAGTTTTACGACGCCGACGCCCGTGAGCGGCAGGCTGCATTTTTTCACGATCTTCGGTTCGCCATCCTTCGTCGTGTGCTCCATGGCAATGATTACGCGCTTGGCGCCAGCCACCAAGTCCATCGCGCCGCCCATCCCCTTCAACATTTTCCCCGGGATGGCCCAGTTTGCGAGATTTCCCTTTTCGTCCACTTGCAGGGCGCCCAGCACCGTCACGTTAATTCTTCCGCCGCGAATCATGCCGAAGGACTCCGCGCTTGAGAAATAAGAACAGCCGGGAATTTCGGTGATCGTTTCCTTACCGGCATTGATCAAATCCGGATCTTCCTCGCCCTCATAGGGATAGGGTCCGATGCCGAGCATACCGTTTTCAGACTGCAGAATCACTTCGATGCCGGGCGGCAAATAGCTGGGAATCAGCGTTGGCAAGCCGATTCCTAGGTTCACGTAGTAGCCGTCGCGCAACTCTTGCGCTACCCGACGCGCGATTACTTCGCGCTTGTCGATTTCAGTTGGCATCCGCTAGCTCCTAGCGCTTCCGCAGCGTACGGCGTTCGATGCGCTTCTCATAATTTTTGCCCTGAAAAATCGCGTCCACGAAAATTCCCGGGGTGTGCACGCAATCGGGGTCGAGCGCCCCTAGTTCCACGATTTCCTCCACCTCGGCGATCACGTAATCTGCCGCTGTGGCCATCACCGCATTGTAATTTCGCGCCGTTTTTCGATAGACAAGGTTTCCCCAGCGATCACCTTTCCAAGCCTTGATGAAGGCAAAATCGCCGCGCAAGGACGGAACCAGCACGTGCGGGCGGCCATTGAACGCGCGGACCTCCTTGCCCTCCGCCGCCATCGTGCCGTAGCCTGTCGGCGTGAAGAAGGCAGGAATCCCCGCGCCACCGCAGCGAATCCGTTCGGCCAGCGTTCCCTGCGGATTCAATTCCACATCGATTTCCTTTTTTAGCGCGAGTTGTTCGAATATTTTGTTTTCACCAACGTAACTGGCGATCATTTTTCGAACTTGTTTGCTTTGCAGCAGGCGGCCAATGCCAAAGTCGTCCACGCCCGCGTTGTTCGAGACCAGCGTCAGGTCTTTCGTGCCCTTGCGGCGTAGCGCGGCGATCAGATTTTCCGGGATGCCGCACAACCCGAACCCGCCGAGCAAAATGGTTGCGCCCTCTTGAATTTTGGCAATAGCCGCATCGGCGTCGGCAACGCGCTTATCCATCCGGGCTCCTAATTCCGCAACAACATCAAATGAGTGCGACGGAAGTTTACTGCAAATCAGGAAAGCTGTTGCAAGGTTCGTTCGGCTGCGGAATCTCTCTAGGGTGCTTCGCCGCTGCGCCTGCTGACCCCCGTGCACGCCGCCGACTTCAGCACGCGAATCCGTTCTCCGACTGCCACAGCAGCCGCTTCCGCCGTCGACGCTTTCTCAATTTCGGCCACCAACGCCGATCCGACCACCGCAGCGTCCGCGATTCCCCCGAGGACCGTCACGTGAGTTGGCAGCGAGATGCCGAAGCCGACTGCAATCGGAAGCGAAGTAAATTTCCGTGTGCGGCGAACCAGCGCCGGCAGGTCTGGCGGCAGAGCTTCCCTTGCTCCCGTAACTCCCGCGCGCGAAATCAAATAGAGAAACCCGCTCGAAACGTGAGCGATCAGCGCGAGGCGAGCGTCCGTCGAAGTCGGCGCTGCCAGAAAAACTGTGTCGAGCCCGTGCGCTTGCAGGGTCGAGCGGTATTCTTCGGCCTCTTCAGGTGTCAAGTCCGTCGCCAAGACTCCATCCGCGCCAGCCAACGCCGCCGTCTTGGCGAACTTCTCGAGCCCCATCTGCAGAATAGGATTGAAATAGGTGAACAACACAAGCGGAACATCGGATTGCGCGCGAATCTTTTCTACTAGCCCCATCACGCCTGCAAGTGTAGTGCCGCTTCGCAAGGCGCGTTCGCTGGCACGCTGAATTGTGGGACCGTCCGCGACGGGATCGCTGAACGGCACGCCCAGCTCAATTACGTCCGCGCCGGCTTCCGCGGCAGCCAGGACAATTTTCTCAGTTGCAGCCAGTGAAGGGTCGCCTGCCGTAATGTACGCGACTAAACCCAACTCGCTCGCGTCGGCGAGTTCGCGAAATCGCCGGGCTATGCGCCCCGCCCGCTCGATTCCGACGGCACTTTGCGAAGCCGCAGGTTCAGACATAGCGCGAGAGGATTTCCATATCCTTGTCACCGCGGCCAGAAAGATTCAGAATCACCAGTTCGTCTTTCTTCATCCGAGGCGCGCGACGAATCAGTTCAGCCAGCGCGTGCGCGGATTCCAGCGCCGGGATGATGCCTTCCTGCCGCGCCAGCGTTCGCGCTGCGTCCACGGCCTCTTCATCGCTTACGGCGCAGTACTCCGCCCTGCCTTGTTGCGCAAGCCATGCGTGTTCCGGACCAACTCCGGGATAATCGAGACCCGCGGAAATCGAATGTGTGGTTGAGATCTGGCCGTCAGCCGTCTGCAAGATGTAGGTGTACGTTCCCTGCAGCACTCCCGGCCGAGCTCCCCCAAATCCGCTGGCCGCCGCAAGCCGAGCCGCATGCTCGCCGAGTGACTTCCCTCGCCCGCCTGCTTCGACGCCAATCATCTTCACGGAATCATCGATGATGAACGCATGAAAGAGGCCAATTGCGTTCGAACCTCCGCCCACGCAGGCGATTAACGTGTCCGGCAACCGTCCTTCTGCTTTGAGAATTTGCGCGCGCGCCTCTTCGCCAATCACTTTTTGGAAATCTCGCACAATTTGCGGATACGGATGTGCGCCGAGGACGGAGCCTAGCAAATAGTGCGACGTCTCGACATTTGTGACCCAGTCGCGCATGGCCTCGTTGATTGCATCCTTCAGCGTACGGCTGCCGGAATCCACGCCGATCACTTCGGCGCCGAGCAGGCGCATTCGAAACACATTCAACTTTTGACGTTCCATGTCTTCGGTGCCCATGTAAACCGTGCAGGTCAGACCTAACCGAGCGGCCACCGTCGCCGTCGCGACGCCGTGCTGCCCCGCTCCCGTTTCCGCGATCACTCGTTGCTTGCCCATTCGTGCGGCGAGCAATCCCTGGCCGAGCGCGTTATTTATTTTGTGTGCGCCGGTGTGCAGCAAATCCTCGCGCTTGATGTAAACACGCGGACCGCCCAAATGTGCTGTCAAGCGCGAAGCAAACTGCAATGGCGTGGGACGACCCGCGAAATCGCGCAGTAGTGCATCGAGTTCGGAGTGAAAATTACTGTCTGCGTTCGCTGCTGCGTATGCCCGTTCGAGTTCCTCGAGCGGGGCCACCAATGTTTCCGGCACGTAGCGGCCGCCGAACGGGCCGTAACGTCCACGCGAGTCTGGCACGAGTTGTGGAGTGGCACTCATCGCTTCGTTTTCTTCCGTCCCGATCGCACCGCCTGCACCAGGGCTTTCATTCGCGCGGCATTTTTCTTGCCGGGGCGCGATTCAACTCCGCTGCATACATCGATAGCGTACGGCCGCGCCACGTTGACCGCTTGCGCAGCATTTTCCGGTGTCAGGCCACCGGCCAAAAATATGCGCCGCTTGCGGCCTGCGCGCTTTGCTAAATTCCAGTCAACTCGCCTACCTGTGCCGCCGCGCAGTTTGGCGTCGAATCCATCAAGCAAGAATGCGGACGCTCTGGTGAAGCACGACAATTCCCTGGTGCGAAACGCGTCGCGCACTCGCACCGCTTTTATCACGGGGAGTGTCTTGCGCAAGTGCGACACAACTCGCGGCGGCTCGTCGCCATGCAATTGTACAAAATCAAGACCCACTTCACGCGCGACCGAAAGCACCTCGGCTTCCGATTCATTCACAAAAACTCCAACGGATCGAACCCCCTCGGGCAAGCGCCGGACAATCCGCCGTGCCACAGAGGGCGCGATGTAACGTGGACTTTCGCGGTAAAAATTGAATCCCAGGAAATCGGCTCCGGCCTCGAAGGCGTTGCGCGCGTCCGTCCAATTTGTGATCCCGCAGATTTTTATTTTCACCATTCTGGCCTTTACGCCGCGGGATGCCCTATGCCTGTGGCTTCGCGAAGCTCCCGCAAAGCCGCACCGGGATCAGCACTTTGCATCACTTGCTCCCCTATAAGAAATGCGTCGAATCCGGCGAGTTGCAAGCGAACAAGGTCGTTGTGCGAACGCAATCCAGACTCACTCACAGCAATTCGATCATCCGGAATCGCCTCGGCCAATTCGAGCGATGTTTCCACGTGCACCTGAAAGTCGCGGAGGTCTCGATTGTTGACGCCAACGATTCGCGCGCCTGCCGCGAGCGCGCGTTTGAGTTCCTCTCGTGAATGAACTTCCACCAGCGCCTCCATTTTCAATGAGCGCCCGAGGTCCAGCAACTCTCGCAAACTGGAATCATCCAGGATCGCTGCGATCAACAAGAACGAATCGGCGCCCGCCGCGCGGGTTTCCCACACCTGCCATGGATCCACGATGAAATCCTTGCGCAGGATCGGAATTCTCGTGACCCGGCTCGCTTCTTTCAGGTCGGCGAGCGAGCCAGAAAAGAAATCCTCCTCCGTCAACACCGAGAGCGCGGCTGCTCCTGCCTGTTCCAAGCTTGCAGCAAGTGCCGCGGGAGCGTACTCCTGCCGAATCACTCCACGTGACGGCGAGGCTTTTTTCAACTCAGAAATAATATTGATGCCGCCCGTACGCGACAGCGCATCAACGAAATCGCGCGGCGGCGCAACTTTTTTCTCCACCGCAATCTTCAGCGCGACCTCTGGAAGCACGCGCTTGCGGTGCGCGATGGAAGCAAGGCGCGCTTCGACAATTCGATGCAGGATATTTTGCGAGCGCGAGCTAGTTTCCATAGTCGATAGACGCGGTCGTACCAATCGGCAGGCACACCCTTTGGGAGTTCCAAAGGAACAATCGCTGGAACTATGCTAGCTGCGCACAGTGCGCCGTGTCAATTTCGCCGGCGGAGATTGCATCACGGTGCTGAAGCGTGGGTCGTACGCTGCAACAGCGGCTCCGAGAACCGTATGGGAATTCCGAAATTCGAGCCACCAAAGCCTTTCAACACCGCGTATGTAACGCCAATGACCTTGCCTTGGCGGTTGAACAGCGGGCCGCCCGAGCCTCCGGAGGTGGTCTGTGCGTCGAAAACAATCTTGTCCGGCAAAATGTCGCCGATGTGCCCCTGCGTAATCAACGGACGTATAAGATTGCGTTTCGCCAATTCGTTGAGCACCTGCGAAACATCGCTGCCGCTTTTCTTCAGAATTTCCTGCGCCGAATCCTCGTCGGTGCGCGCCAGGATTGCGGCGAGTCCCGTGGCGTAGCCCATCAATATGATGGGCTGCCCGCTCATCGCCGAACCCTTAGCCGTTTCAATCGTGAGCACCGAACGCTTCATCCCTTGCAGATCCACGCGCATTGCCGCCAAATCGGTCTCCTGCGAAATCTGCTGAATTTCAGCATGGAACGCGCGAGGGTCACCGGGGAAGTAGGCGCGAATCGTGGAAATCTGCGGTTGCAATCCCTGGCTCGTCAATGACGAAAGATCGGTTTCCTTCCACCACGGCTCGGCCACGTGCCGGTTGGTGATCACCGTGCCATCGGGGCCGGCCACGAAGCCCGTGCCAAAAACGTCGAGCTTCACCTCCGGCCCCGTGCCGTCGAGGGTCAAAATCGGGTTGCCGTCGCTATCTTGCAGCGGCTCGCCGTCCTGATTGAGCCCGCCGTACCGCAAGCGCTTGCCGGTTTGCTGATCGTTGAATGCCACCGCCACATGCAACAAACAGACGGACTGCACGTCCGCCGGAATGATGCTCTGCGCTGCATCTCCCTGCTGTTCCAGCCGCTGCAAGCGAGCGTTGGTTTCTTCCAATTGCTTTTGCAGGCCAGCTGCGTCATTTGGATCTGCTTTGGCCATTTTCTGCTTCAAATTCTCCGCCTGCTTCTTTAAATCATCCTTGCCTGCGGGCGTAACGTCAGGAACTACTTGCTGCGAACGAAGTTTGCGGGCTTCGGCGATCAAATCCTGCTGCCGGACAATGCCGCCCTCAAGCTTGGTGAGAATCGAATTCGAGCGCTGTGTCACCTTCTGGGCGCTGCGTGCAAACAAGAAATAGATTCCGGCCATCAGAATCGCAATCGCGAAGACTGCCGCAAACCCCGTCTTGAGCTTGCGGTCGAGCGAAAAAGCATCGCTGGTCATCTTCTCGGTGACGGCCAACGCCTCGAAAGCGGTGTGCGCGATCTGCTGACCCTCTTCGGCGATCCGCATCTTGTCGCGCAGATCTTTTTCGAGCCTTTGAACTCGCAATCGTGCGCGGACCCGCGCCAGTATCTCCTTGGAATCCAAGGGCTTCGAGATTGCGTCGTTCGCCCCCAAGTCCAGTGCCGCAGCTCGCTCTTCTGCGCTCGGCCCCACCGCGAGCAAAATTCGAGTGGCCGTCGTTTTGGAGTTGCTGCGAATCGTTGATATCACTTCGCTCGCGCTGGGATTCTGTAACGTGGCGTCCATCAGCACGATGTCGGCGCCGTTCTGCTGGACTACGTCGAGTCCTTCGCGGCTAGTCGCGAACGCCGCAACATCATATCCAGCAACCTGTAAGGCGGAGCGTATCTCTTCGCGGGTGCGCGGGTCGGCGTCCAGAACGAGAATTTTTTCGGGTGCGGTATCCATGGAGATTGAGTGGCTCCGGTATCTTCTGTTCTATTGGTCCTAGAGGGAAACCTGCTAATTACAAATGAGCGATTGATAGCGCAACCAGTTTTCGGCTAGCGCGCTGCCCCTACAGTAGACGTATACAACGCCTGCGAGGATTCATGATAGCTTTCTCGCAGAGACCGAACTTGAAAGAATTAGACCAACTGAACGACGAAATCGTTCACTGCCGTAAGTGTCCGCGCCTCGTACGTTACCGCGAGCAAGTGGCCCGAACCAAGCGTCGCTCCTTTCTCGAATGGCATTACTGGGGCAAGCCCCTTCCGGGCTTTGGTGACCCCCGAGCGGAACTCTTGATCCTCGGCCTCGCGCCAGCAGCGCACGGGGGCAATCGCACGGGACGCATGTTTACTGGCGATCGTTCCGGCGACTTTCTGTACAAAGCCCTGTTTCGCGCCGGCTTCGCCAATCAGCCCACCTCTCAGCATCGCGGCGATGGCCTAGCTCTCAAAAACGCGTATATCGCTGCGGCTGTGCGCTGCGCCCCGCCTGCCAATAAGCCGCTGCCATCGGAGTTGGCAAATTGCCGTCCATATTTCGAACGCGAACTGGAAATTCATCGTCTACGCGCCATATTGGTCCTCGGCAGCATTGCGATGCGCGCATATTTGGGTCTGCTGAAAGATCGCCGCCAGATTTCCAGTCTTGCTGCCTTCCCGTTTAGCCACGGTGCGAGTTACAAACTTCCCGGCGGGCTTCCGCGGCTGTTCGCATCCTATCATCCCAGCCAACAGAATACCTTCACAGGTAAGCTGACCGATGCGATGCTGCTTAAAGTCCTGGGCGACATCCGGAAATTTCTGAGCAAGCACGATGACTGAAGCGGTTGTATTAGCCTATCCCCTCTGCGCGATCGCCGCGGCACCCTATGAATTCTGCTTCCTCGGCATCAATAAGAGGTAAATGAAAAACGATACCCCAAAACCGACGAACCACGCATAAGGATACAGTCCATGCAGCGCAGGAATTTCCAGGCCACTCAGCGCCACGGCGATTCCCGCAGCGAGCGCTCCGATCGCGCGCCAGTTGAAGCCACGCGTGTATTCGTAAATGCCTCCGTGCTCGAATAGGTCGTCCGTCGCAATCACACGTTTCCGTACCAGGTAATAATCGGCGATCATCACGCCCGCAATCGGACCTAGAAAACTCGAATACCCCACGAGCCAACCCATCACGTAGCTGCCATGGCTTGAGAGCCACCGCCAGGGCTGCATCAGCAATCCGATAAAGCACGTGATCACGCCTCCGATCTTGAAGCTGATCTTGCGCGGATACAGATTCGAAAAATCATTCGCAGGCGATACCACATTCGCGGCCACATTCACGTTGAGCGTCGCCAGCAGCAATGCCAGCATTGCAACGACAACAGCAATCGGATTCCCCAGGTGGCTCAGCACCACAACCGGATCCCAGATCGCGTGCCCGAAGACAATCACCGTCGCCGACGTAACAGCGATCCCGATGAACGAGTAAAACGTCATCGCGGTGGGCAGGCCCAGCGCTTGCCCAACCATCTGCTCCCGCTGTCCTTTGGCATAACGGGTGAAATCGGGAATATTCAGCGCGACCGTAGCCCAGAACGCAACAACACCGGTGAGCGACGGAATGAAAAACGCGAAAAACTCGCCAAAGGAATGGAACTGCGACGGCGCGGACAGCATTGGGCCCAGGCCCCCAGCCTTGCTGTATGCCCAGCCAAGCATTGCAATGCCCAAAATCAAGAGCGCCGGGGCCGTGACTCCCTGCAGGAAGCGAATCGTTTCGATGCCACGCAATATGACCGCCAGATTCAGGGCCCAAAATCCCACAAAACAAAGCCACGGGTGATTCCAGCCCGGTTTTACAGCTGCAAGCAGTGTATTGACGGCTTCCCCGCCAATCCACGTTTGGATTCCGAACCATCCACAGGCCACCAGAGCGCGCAACACTGCGGGCACGTTTGCTCCCAGCACGCCGAACGAAGACCGCGCGAAAACCGGAAATGGAATGCCGTACTCCGCGCCCGCGTGAGCATTGAGCAGCATCGGAATCAACACGATCACGTTGCCGAGAAATACCGTGAAGATTGCCTGCTTCCAATTCATCCCGCCGGCGATCATGGCGCTCGCCAACATGTATGTAGGAATGTTGACGCTCATGGCTATCCATAGCGCCGCATAGTTGTACGTTCCCCAGCTACGCCGATTGCGCGGAATCGGTGCTAGGTCCTTGTTCCATAGCCAACTCGACGCGGCGTTCGGCCGAACAGTGTTTTCCGCAGACGCGACGCTCCGATGGGCGGACTTCGCCTCCGCCATCTGCGAGTTGGCCTGCTGCGCCTTGGACCCGTCGGTCATCGATGACTGCTACACATCAAGTTTGCCCCTCCGGGAAGTGCGCCGCTTATACTCTGACTGAGGTTGTCTCGGCAAGCAGTTTTGGCAAGTGCCAGCGACCGCTTCGTTTGTTTGACACAAACATCGACCGCTTGCTAGCCTGCCTGCGAGCGCTCTTGTCATTTGGCCGTCTCGATCGAATGCCCACCGAAAATCATTGTAGTTCTGGGGCGGAACCGGTTATCGAATTTCGCCATGCAAGCTACTGCCTGCCGTCGGGTCACACTCTGCTCAGTGACCTGAACCTGTCGGTGCCTAAAGGCGAAACGGTAGCGCTGTTGGGTCGCAGCGGCGCTGGAAAATCCACAGCGCTGAAACTCATAAATCGCATGCTCGAACCAAGTGCGGGCGAGGTGCGCGTCAACGGCCGTTCTACGCTCGATTGGGATCCCATCACCCTGCGGCGGCAAATCGGCTACGTCATTCAGGACGTTGGCCTTTTTCCGCATTACACGGTCGAACAGAACGTCTCCCTGGTGCCTCGCCTGGAACACTGGCCTGAAGAACGCATTCGTTCCCGCGTCGCCGAATTACTGGAACTCGTCGGCCTGAATTCCGGTAAATATTTGAGCCGCCATCCCCACGAGCTTTCCGGCGGGCAACGCCAGCGTGTCGGGATTGCGAGAGCGCTCGCCGCTGACCCACCCATTCTGCTGATGGACGAACCATTCGGTGCACTCGATCCACTCACGCGCGCCGAAGTCCAAGGCGAATTCCAGAAAGTCCAGCAAAACCTCGGAAAGACCATTGTCATGGTGACTCATCACGTGGGTGAAGCTCTGTTGCTCGGCACGAGCATTGCCGTGTTGGATGCCGGCAGACTCGTCGGACTCTATTCCGCTAGGGATTTCTTTAACGCGACCGAGCCCGTGGCGGCAGCCTACGTCGAAAATCTGCGAATGTACGAAGGCGCGGAGGGAAAACTATGACCCTGCTGGATTTTTTCCTGCGTCATCACAGTGAAATTCTTCAGAGCACGCTAGAGCACGTGTGGCTGGTTGGCATCGCGATGCTGCTCGCTCTAGTGGTAGGAATTCCGCTGGGCGCGCTGGCTGCGCGCCGCCCTTGGCTTTCGACGCCAATTCTGGGCGGCGCCAACATCGCCGAAACTATTCCGAGCCTCGCGCTTTTTGGTTTTCTGCTGCCGATTCCCTGGCTCGGCGGTCGTGCCGACCGGCTCGCCATCACGGCGCTCGCACTTTATGCGCTACTCCCGATAATTCGCGGCACCGTGGCGGGCATTTCCGGCGTGGACGCACCGGTACGAGAGGCCGCCCGCGGCATGGGGATGACCGAAGGCCAAATTCTTTTTAAGGTTGAATTCCCGCTAGCGTTCTCGACGATTCTCGCGGGCGTACGGGTGGCCACCGTTTTGACCATCGGAATTGCGACGATTGCTGCAGCCGTGGGCGCGGGAGGGCTTGGCGAATTCATTTTCCGGGGATTGGCCATGGTCAACAACCAGCTGATTCTGGCTGGTGCGATTCCAGCAGCGCTTCTCGCGCTCGCCGCTGATTTTCTTCTTGGTATCTTGGAACGCCGCCTGCGACCCGTACGAGCATGAACCGTGGGCGGCGGCTCTTCTGCTTGCTGTCGTTTTTTGTTTGGGGCCTTCTCTCCGCATGCAATCCAGACCGCCATTCGGGAATCGTCGTTGGCTCAAAAAACTTTTCGGAACAGTCGCTGTTAGGAGAAATCGTCGCGCAGCATCTGGAGGCGCGCACGCACCAGCCTGTCACGCGAAGGTTTTATCTCGCCGGTTCCTACATTTGCCAACAGGCGCTGCTCGCCGGCCGTATTGATAGTTACGTGGAGTACACTGGGACGGCGCTCACCGCAATCCTGCATGATCCCCTTGAATCTAGTCCCTCTGCTGTATTTGGCCGCGTGCAGAGCGAATACCAGAAGCGTTTTGGACTGGAGGTACTGCCATCGCTCGGATTCAACAATACGTTCGCAATTGTCGTGCGCGGCGAAGACGCTCGCCGATTGAACTTGAAAACGATCTCGGACGCTGCGCCATATACTCCGCGGTGGCGCGCTGGGTTCGGCTACGAGTTCATGGAGCGGCCGGACGGCTACCCGGGCCTGGCTCGGACCTATGGCCTCTCATTTTCTGGACCGCCGCGCATTCTGGATCTCGGCTTGCTCTATCGCGCGTTGCTCGAAAAACAAGTGGACCTCGTCGCCGGAAATTCCACGGACGGCCTGTTGTCCGCTCGCGATCTAGTGATGCTCGAAGACAACAAGCACTATTTCCCGCCGTACGAAGCAGTGCCCATCGTCCGCAATGATACGCTCGCGCGGTATCCCGAAGTTCGCACAGCCTTGCTGGAATTGAGCGGCAAAATCAACGATGCGGAAATGCGTAAGATGAATTACGAAGTCGACGGCGAGCGCCGCGACATCGCTGAGGTCGCAAGGGAATTCCTGCGCTCAAAAGGACTTGAGTGATTCTGGTGACATGGTTCGCAGCGCCAGCCTCACAGCACGAGGCTACCTATTGCGATTCTTGCATCGTCTTGAAATGGCTCTCAAGCGCTGAGCAATACTGTTTCTGAGCCTCAAGCTCTGCTTGGAGTTTCTTCACGAGCAATTCGAGCCGAAGAACTTCGTTGCGCAGTTTTTGGATTTCAGCCGGAGGCGCGACTGGAGCGCGTGGTACCGGCGCGGGATAGACTCGGGGCGCGGGTGCAACCGCGCGTGGCGGCGCAAATACAGCCGGCGATTCATTGCGTAACGGAGCTGCTTCGAGCGAATTCGCGCTCCCCGCATTCGCGGAAAATAAACTTCCCAGCACACGCGACGCTGCGTGCGTCGCATTCGCATCCTCATCGCGCAAGGAATTGCTCGCCTTAACTGCGCCGGGATTTAGCAGGCTCTTGACGCGTGCGATTAAATCCTGGGGCTGAAAAGGCTTGCGCACCAACTCGTCGGCCCTCACCGACATCGCTTTCTCGGCGACCGTTCGATTCACTACGCCGGACATAAGAATCACCGGCGTTTTGCCGAATTGCTCATGTTCCTTGATGAACTGGCAAACCTCGTAACCGTCTTTGTCCGGCATGATCACATCGGTGATCACCACATCGGGCGCCGCGTCGCCGAATTGCGCAAGAGCCGAAGCGGCATCGGCACAGGTGATCACGTGGATGTTCTCTTTGCGAAAAGCAATTTTGATGACTTCGCGCATGGTGGCGCTATCGTCAATGAAGTACACCGTCGGAGTGCCGGAGGCCGTGAGTGTTTCGCTCATGACAATTCGTTCTCCACTTTATTGCGTTCGGATTCATCGAACTCGCGCATCGCATCCAGCAGCAGGTCGGTAGCGGAACGCAGCACCGTACGCTGCGCGGCTGTTGCGCCGTACACGAACTTGTACACGCCCTTCTCGGCGCTCTGGCACGCTGCAACAATCTGTGTCACTGCCTCATCACCGAACAAGGGGCCGAACTCTCCATGAGTGATCTCCCCGCCTTCGAAAAAAATAATTCCGTCCAATTCGCTGGCGTTGATGTGCAACGCGCCGGTCTGTCGCGCCTGCTCCAGCATCTGAATCACGCCGGGAAGGTCGAGATGCGAAAGATTGCCGCTCAAATCCGTTTCCGCGCTCGTCAGCATTTGGGTCGGCTGAAAACCTTCCTGCCGGCTCACCAGAAAACTGCGTACGTGCGCGGCAATGTCGGTGGGTGTGCGGCGACGATCCACAAAGTCATCGCATCCCGCGCGATACGCTTCGAGCAACGCCTGATCTCCGTTTCCGCCACCGACTGCGATCAGCGGAATGTGCGCGGTCTTGGAATCGGCGCGCAAAATCGGGGCCATTTCGAGCGCGCCCATCTCGCGCAGGTTTGTAGCGCAGAGGATCGCCGAAGGCGCGTTCCATTCCAGCATGGTTAGCGCATAGGCGGCTTGGGCGCACGGGACCACTTCAAAACCGAGTTGCTGCAAGGCATCCCCGACGCGCTTCGCAAAATAGACGTTGCTGTCCACCAGCAAAATTCGCGGGAGATTTGAAAGTGCGTTCATCGCAGACCCTCGGTGCGACGTGGTTCGTTTGCCAGGATCTGTGAGGCGCCTACGAGTTTTCCCAAATCCAGTACAGATACGTCTTCACCTTGAATTTCGAGTTGCCCCGCGAAGTAGCTCGGGCTATCGGCAGGGGACGGCAGCACCTCAGCGGTCATGAGTTCGCATTCCCCATTCACAGGAATCGCGCTTGCCTCTTGGTTCTTTCCGAAAGTCCGCAGCGCGATCAAGTAAAACCTATGCACCGACGATTCTCGTCCGGTCAGGATTGGCGCGACGTCATAAACCGGAACAATCCGGCCGCGCCTTACAATCACACCCGCGATCAACTTCGAAGTCTGTGGAAAATGATGCAAGCGAACGGGCGGCGCCAGTTCCATCACCGATTGCGCAGACAAGGCGAACCGGCGATTGCCGACTTGCAGCAACACCCAGGATTCCCGTCCGCGATTTTCCGCACCGCTCATGCTTGTTGCACCGCTTTTTCCATGTCCGCACGTGCCAGAGCCGCTTTTGAAGCAATATCGAGCCTGCTGAATTCCTCAGGAGTCAGGAATCCTGCCGGATTTATCACGGGAATCACGCGATCTTCCAAATAAGTCAGCCCGCGATACCACTGGCGCTCTTCTCCTTGAAAGCCCAACGGCAGCGCATACACAGTGGGAATCTCGGCCATGCGCTCAATTGAATCCACCAGCACCGCCGCGCGAATCTGCCGCAAAATCAACACCAGAGTAGGCCGCGTAACGCGCAAGCCGAAGTGCGCGCACCCGCTAACGACGTAATACGTCCGGTGCCCGCGCTCAACCAGATGGCGCACCTTGGGGACTTCCGCTTGCTCGATTTCCACGGCAGCCCCCGCCAAACTGTCCGTGCTGCGAATTTCCTGCACGGCCTCTGCTGCGATTGCGAATGTCTGATTTCCGAGGCAGAAAAGAATCACTGCCTCGGCCGCGCGTGACCGCCGGGTCTTCGCACCGTCCTGGCTCGCAATTTTCATCGAGCGCCCGCCGGCACCAGCCTGCAGATTTTTGCAATTCTCTTTTCGATTGCACCGCTGATTTCGTCGAGACCAAGAACTTCGTCAACGACGCCGGTCTTAATCGCTTCGGCCGGCATGCCAAAGATCACTGAAGTCGCTTCGTCTTGCGCGATCACGTAACCGCCCGCAGCTTTTACGGCCAGCACACCCTTGGCCGCATCATTGCCCATTCCCGTGAGCACCACGGCCACCGTGAGCGGCCGCGCGTAGGCCGCCACCGTTTCGAGCGCGACGTCCGCGCACGGACGATAGCCCTCAATTCTTGGCCCGCCATCCAACGCAATTTTCCCAATCGAAGAAAGCCTCAAGTGGTTCGCTCCGGGACAGAGATAAATCATTCCCGCCTGTGTCGGCTCGTTCGATTCTGCTTCCTTCACAGGCAGCTGCGAGATTTCCGCGAGTTGAATCGTGAACTGCTTCGTAAACGCAGCGGGCATGTGCAAAACCAGTAGCACGGCAGCCTGCAAATCCTTCGGCAGTCCCGCAACGACACGCATCACCGCCGCCGGCCCGCCGGTGGACGCGGCGATCACCACAATTGGAACCTTACCTCCGGTGCCGTTCAACGCCGGGGCGCCCGTAGAATTCGCCGGTAACGAAACAGGCGCGTGCGCCGCCGGCAGCCTGGATAAGGTAGCCGTGCGAACGACGCGAACCTTTGCCGCCATTTTTAGCTTCCGCGTCAGATCTTCGCGCACGCTTTTCATATCCAGATCAATTCCGCTGGAAGGCTTGGGCACGAAGTCAATGGCTCCCAACTCCAGCGCGCGAAGCGTGCCGGATGCGCCCTCGCGCGATTCCGAGCTGACGATCACGATTGGCCGGGGATGCTGCGACATGATCAATTCCGTCGCCTGCAGGCCATCCAGATGCGGCATATTGATGTCCATGGTGATGACGTCCGGACGCAACGATTCCGCCAGCGCCACGGCCTCGCGGCCATCGCGCGCCGTGCCGGCCACTTCGAGCTGCGCGTCCGAATTGATGATTTCCTTCAGCACCTTGCACATGAAGGCGGAATCATCGGCCACCAGCACTCGAATTTTCTTTTCGGGCGCTTTCATCATCTGGAATCCTGCCGCACAGGCACGTTCATCACCGGCCGCGTCTGCGGCGTTTCGGAGCCAATCAGTTCTTCGACCTTCGCGACCAATTGATCTTCTTGCACTGGCTTGGTCAGGAATCCCGAAGCACCCTCCTTCATCGCGCGGTCTCTGTGCTTGGCTCCTGCACGCGAAGTCACCACGAGCACTGGTATTCGCCGCGTTACCGGATCTTGCCGCAAGTGCGCCATCAATTCGTAGCCGTTCATGCGCGGCATTTCGAGGTCGGTGACCACCAGATGGCAGCCAAACTGAGCGACAATCTCCGAAGCCTCTAGACCATCCGATGCCAGCTTTACGCGATACCCAGCTTTTTCCAGCATTCTTCCCACGAACTTGCGGACGCTGATCGAATCGTCGGCCACCACCACGACACGGTCGTTTTCAACCGGGTCCACGGCCTCCGACGGAATGCTTCCCGCTGCCACCGCTTCCGCTCCCGGCGCAAATACTCGTGCCGCAGGAGAAGATGCCGGCAGCGCGTTTCGTTCAGCCGTATCGGCCGAGGCCAACCGATTCAAATCAATCAGTAGAATCAAGCTGCCATCGGGCGCAATCGTGGTGCCTGGAAAGAGTTTGACGCTCCGGAGATAATCGCCGAGGTTCTTAATGACGATTTCGTCTTTTCCGAGAACTTCCTCCACCACTACACCCACCTGTTTTCCCGCGACCTTCACAATGACCATGTGGAAATAGCCGTTCAGCGGTTCCAAGGGCGGTAGAGCGAGTTGCAAGTCCAGGCGCACGACCTCGGTCACTACGTCGCGTACGCGCGTGAGCAGCTTTCCGCCGACATCCTCGATTTCACTCGGTTTCAACCGACGAATTTCCTCTACCACGGCCAGCGGCAACGCAAAAACGGATGTACCGCAGCGCACGAAGAGCGCCTGCGAAATAATCAGTGTCAACGGTACTTTCACAGTGAAACACGCGCCCTTACCAGGCTCGGACCGGACCTCGATTTCTCCGTTCAGCGCATGTACGTTGGCGCGCACTACATCGAGCCCTACACCTCGGCCTGCCAGCTCGGTCATCGAAGAAGCCGTGGTGAATCCAGGCCGGAAAAGAAATTCGCGCAGCTCCCGTTCGGTGAGTTCGTCGGCTGCGACCGACGACATGGACCCCATTTCAACCACACGCCGGCGCGCGCTTTCGTAGTCAATTCCGCGCCCGTCATCTTCCACTTCGATGAAAATATGATTCCCTCGGTGATAGGCCCGAACGCTAATCCGGCCCTTTTCGTTCTTGCCGGCTCGCTGGCGCGCGTAACGGTCCTCCACTCCGTGTGCCACCGCGTTGCGCACGAGGTGAATCAGAGGATCGGAAACATGCTGGATGATATTGTTGTCGAGTTCAGTGTCCGCGCCTTCCAACGAAAGCTCGACGAGCTTACCGGTGGCGTTCGCCGCGTCCCGCACCGTACGCGAGAGGCGCGTGTACAGGTTCCCGATCGGCACCATGCGCGCCGCGGTGATTTCGTCCTGCAGGTGGTGTGCCAGTTTGGTAAATTCGTCAATGTCCGAATCCACCCGGCCCATGAAGCCTTCGAGCTGTGTCAGTACCACGGTTACATCCGCCGAAATTTCCGTGAGCGACCGCGAAAGAATGTTGAAGTCGTCGTAGCGGTCCATCTCGAGATCGCTGAATTCGAGCAGGTCGTTCGAAGTGATCGCGGGCATTCCCGAGAAATTGGGCCGGAAAGTGTCCATCTGCGGCGCATGGCTTCCGGGAACCAGTGACGGACTGATGCGGCTGAACTCGTGCTTCTCTTGAAATTCGGAAATCTTGCCCGACAAGCGGCTCTTCGAAAAAGTCAAAACCTCGACAAGCTTGGCCAGTTCAGCGAGGCGTCCGACCATTCGCGTGCGGTTGATGACCAGTTCGCCCACCGCATTCATCATTCGATCGAGGCGCTCGAGTGAGATGCGCACAGATTTTGCTTGCGGCAGGACCTCAGGGGCCGCGCGGCGCTTCGACCCGGCTGGCACAATTGCTTCGGTAGCTGCTTCTGCTCCGGCGCCCGGTGCAACTTGTTCCTGTGTCGCTTCTTCAGCCGCCTCTTCCGGAGCGAGTTCCGCGATTTGAGCAAGCAGCGGATCCACCGACGCGCGCATTTCACCGTCGCTGGTCCACTGCTTGTGTAGGAACTTTTTCAGCACGTCCACAGACTCGAGGCAGACATCAACGATGTGCGCGCTCGGTTTCAGAACGCCGTCGCGCAAGTGTCCGATCAAGTCCTCCACACGATGCGCCACAGCAGAAAGCCGGTGCAATCCCACTTGCGCGGCGGAGCCTTTCACCGTATGCATCGAGCGGAACAGCCGGTTGATGTCGTCCGCATTGGGATTGGCTTCGAGCGACAACAGGCACTCCGTCACCGCTTGTAAGTGTTCTTCCGCCTCGGGCACGAAAAATTCGAGAACTTCCGTGGGAATTTCGCCGTCCTGCGGTAGGTGGTCGACGTACGAATACGCTGGGATCGCTTCGGTGGCGGATTCCTCCGCTGGCATCGGCTCCTCGGTGCCTTGGCTGGCAGTTCGCGCGGAAGGCGGGGCCGGAAACGCAAACGAATAGCGCTGCTTAAACGCCGCGATATCCCCATCAGTCTCGCTGCCATTCGAGCTGATCTGCAATAGATCAAATTCCAGAACGGAAATAGCGTCGGAGATAAATTCCGTCAACGGGCCATGCATATCAGGCGTAAGAGTGGCATTCATCGCGTAATGAAAAATATGCGCCATCTTCGCGGCCACTTCGGAAAATTGAGGGAAACGATAGCTTGCGGACGTGCCTGCCAGCGTGTGAGCCGCAATGTAGAGTTTTTCCAGATCCTCGGGCCTAGTCTGCGGTTCCTGCAACATCCCGGAATACTCCCGGAGATACTGGAGGTGTTCAGACGCCTCCTGGAGGAACAGTTCGACCGATTCCTGGTTCGGCCCGTTCACAGACTCTCCTCCACGAGTACTGCCGCAGTTCGAGGCTCTGCGGGGACAGGCTTGCGATAAATCCTGCAATCACCCATCACGATGGACTCGAACTTCATCGGCACGTTCGAGAGCGTCTCCGCATGGCCCAGCAGAAAATAACCGCCCGGTTCGAGCGCGTCGTAAAATCGACGCAGAATCTGCAGCCGCCGCTCTTCCGAGAAATACATCAGCACGTTCATGCAGAAGATGCAGTCCAGCTTGCCGACATACACGGGCTCGATCAGGTTCATTTGCGCGAACGAAATCATCTTGCGAATCCGCGGCCTTACTTGAAACCCGTGTTTCGTCGCAGTGAAATATGTCTCTACCTGCCGCAGCGACAGATCCTGCAGGCTGCGCTTTGCGTATGACCCACGCTCCGCGTGGCGCAAGGCCCGGCGGCTGATGTCCGTGGCCAGAATCTCGATCTCCCAAGCCTCGGCGAACTTCAACGCATCGCACAGTGTGACTGCAATCGAATACGACTCTTCGCCAGTCGAACATCCCGCGCTCCAGATTCGCAGCGTGCGCGGGCTCTGCCAGAATTTTCGTTCTTGCACTTCCGGCAAAATGCGCTTTTCCAGCGCTTCGTACACAGCCGGATAACGAAAAAAAGAAGTCTCTTGCGTCAGCAAGCGTTCGAGCAGCTCCTCATACTCGGTGCTAGAGCTCTTCACCAGCTGCAGCAGTTCTCTTCCTCCAGCGATCTCCTTTTCCTCGAGATACTCCCGAATCCGGGTTGAAAAAAATCGCTCGCGCGACGCGTCAAAAAGAATCGCCGAGCGCTGCTCGATCAACGTGCGGATTTCATCGAGTTCAGACTCGGTGAGCGTGACCGTCATTGCTGGATGTTGTTTCATGTTCGGCGCAAGTCAGCTGCCGGGTTGGATTTCCGGCCCAAGAACCCTTCGCCTTAGCGATGTGCACCTACCGGCGCGGCGGGACGTGCTTCCTCGGTGGCCTCCGTCGAGCGGCCTGAACGGAATTGCGCCAGCGCCTCGTTCAGTTGTTCCGAGAGCTTCACCATGTTGCCGACGGTCGAAGCGGTTTGCCGTGCACCCTGCGTGGTTTGCCGGGTGATGCCCGAAATAATCTGCATCGCGTTTGCTACGCCTTCCGTTCCCCGTACCTGTTGCTTCGATGCGAGTGAAATCTCCTGTACCAATTCAGCCGACTGACGCACAACGCTAGAAATCGCCTCGAGCGCTTTACCGGCCTGGTCGGCCAATCCGGCTCCCACTTCCACTTCGCGCGTGCCGTCTTCCATGACGACCACCGCCTCGTTGGTTTCCGCTTGAATGGCCTTGATCAGCGCCGCAATATCCTTCGTCGCGCTGCGTGAGTGTTCGGCGAGCTTTCGCACTTCGTCTGCGACCACCGCGAATCCGCGTCCGGCATCGCCGGCTCGCGCTGCTTCGATCGCTGCGTTGAGCGCGAGCAGGTTGGTCTGCTCGGTGATGTCGTTAATCACGTTGATGATCTCCGAGATCTCCAAGGAACGATCGCCGAGCGATTTGATCTTCTTGGCGGTCGCTTGCACGGAAGCACGAATGCGCTGCATGCCTTCCAGCGTATCGCGCACCGCGCGGTTGCCTTGTTCTGCGGCATCCAGAGCCCGGCGTGCCGCCTCGGCGCTGGCTTCCGCGTTATTCGAAACTTGTTTCATGGAAACGGTTAGCTCTTCCACGGCCGAAGACGTATTGGTAATTTCCTGGTCCTGCTGAGTAGCTCCGGCAGTCATGTCGTCCGCTGCGTCCAGAATCTGGTTGGCGCTGCCGCTGACGTCCACAGCGGCCTTGCGCACGCGCTCTAGAACTTTGGTGAAGTTGTCGAGCATGAAGTTCACCGAATCCACGACATTGCCCAGCGCGTCATTGGTGACCTTGCCACGAATCGTCAAGTCGCCGCGCGCCACCTGATTGATGGTATTGAGCAGGTCGGTGATGCTGCGTTGGAGCGAATCTTGCGCTTGTTGGTTGGTGACGGCGTGAGCCACTTTTGCCGCGCTGCGATTGAAATTCTCGGCGATGAATCCAAACTCATCGTTCGATTCAATCTCCACCCGCGCGCGCACGTCCCCGGAAACCACGCGTTCCGAAAATTTCGCCAGTTCGTCCACCGGCGTCAACACGCGCTTGCTGAGCACGTAGACGATAGAGATGGCGGCGATCAGCGCCAGAACGGCTGCGCCCAATAATGCGCCGTTTGCGCCGCCCGGCACGGACGACACGTCGGACGCGGTTTGGCTGGCTGAATGTGCGCCGGCGTAGTAGGAAAGACCCAAGACTCCGAACAGCGCCAGTGTCACCCAAAACACCAGCAGCCAAATCGTGGAACTCAAACGAGCTTTCATGACTTCCTCCCAAGAACCTGTGCGCCTCAGCGCTCTGGCGGCCGCTGGTGGCCGCCATGCGCGCAGCCTGCGAAACCCCAAACGAGAGACCCCATCGCGTGAACCGAATTCTTAGCGAAACCTTCCGCGCTAAATTACTGGAACTGGAAAAACGTCAATCAAACGCCGCAGATCCACAACCAGCGCCAGACGATCGTCGTGCCGCAACATCCCGCGGCAGTGCGGCACATCATTCGGCGCCTGATCGAGCAATGCTTCTTCCGTCGCTGAATACGTGCCGATAACTTCATCCGCTGCAATTCCCAGCCGCATGTCTTCGCGTTGTGCGTCGCCTTTCAGCACTGCGACTACCACATGCTTGGGCAGCAGCCCCGGCCGGCGACCCTCGGTAAAGGCGATGTCCACCAGCGGCACGATCGTCCCGCGAAGATTAAAAACGCCCATCAGAAACGCCGGCGTCAGCGGTATGCGCGTCACGATCGGCCAGTCGACAACTTCCTCGACCTCCAGTACCGAAAAACAAAACCGTTCTCGTCCCGCCCGAAATACGCAATACTGCCGCTCCGGCAGCCGCTCCTCGGAAAATATTTCGCTTTCGAGGAACTCGCCGCCAGCAGGCTCAGTCGACAGCGCCGCATTTTCATGCTGATGCGGCATCAAGCGAACCTTTTCACCGCATTGATCAGCTCATCCGGTGTGAACGGCTTGGCCACATACCCATTCGCACCCTGTTGCTCGCCCCAGTAGCGATCGCTGGGAGCGGTCTTCGACGTGACTAGAATTACTGGAATATTCGAATAATGCTGCTGGCTCTTCAGATCGCGGCAGACTTGGAACCCGTTTCGTTGCGGCATCACCACATCCAGCAGGATCACATTGGGGCGCTCATCTTCAATCGCTTCTTCGATCTTCGTTGGATCGGAAATTCCAACGGAATGAAAACCGCCCTGCTGCAGCATGGATTGCATTAGGTGCAATTCCGCCTGTGAGTCGTCCACAATTAGGACCTTCTTCAGCACTGACGCACCTCCACAGATATATCCGTCAAGAGAATTGCAAGTCCGCAGCCATGCGAGCGGGAGTTTCGAGCCTTGCGACGACTTAGCAATATCCTTTTGTTGCCTTAGGTTACGAGCAGCCGCCCTATCGCAGCGCACCCGTGACAGCTCGCTGGGACCCGTCTCCTGTCTCAGCGTGAGATTCCGTCTCACCAGCGCGCAGCTCCGCCGCAAGGGATGAGAATCGCTGCATGATTTCGTTGAGACGAAGCGCCATGGCATGGATCGTTCGAATTTGGCTGTGTCCCTCGGCCGACAATTGACCCGGATCGAGCAGCAGCAGGTCGGCGTTACCAATGACGGAAGTTAGCGCGTTGTTTACGCTGGGCCGCACGTCAATCATGTAGCGCCCTAGCGCTGCATCGCGCTGACTCTCGATTCCCGCGCGTTCCGCGCGCTGCGCGCGAGCCACTGCCTCCGTCCGTCGCAGTGCTTCGCAGGCAACCAGAAGTAGCGTCCCGATCCAGCCATCTTCGCGAGGCAAAATTAGAACGTGCGAAAATTCGGTGGCGAGTTCGCAGGCTTCGCGCACATCGTTACAGACGCACAGGCTTGCCGTGCTGGGGTATGCCGTCAAAGCGGATAGAATCGCGGAGGTCTTGCTGTCTCGAACTGGTCCGACGATGACGAGGTTGTAGCCGTCCGCCGACCCTGCTTGCCAAACGTCGCTCGTCGCCACCGTAATTTCGGGCGCGCGGCGTTCGGACTGCCAGCGCGCCGCAACAGCGCGCGCAAATTCAGTGTCGTCCGAGACAATCAGGACGCTGGCGTAACTCAAGAGATACCCCCAAGACTTTGCGTGTTTAGGGCTGAAGTTTTTCTGCTTCCTCGATGAAGGAAAGCAGCCGCTTGGTGCTGATCCCAAGGTTCACTGCGGCTTCAGTGTTCTTTGCGCGTTTCGCTTGTTCCACGCGTCCCTGAAAATAGGAGACTTCCGATTTCGCGAGCGTCAGAGCGGCGCCCAGTTGATTCAGATCGCCGGAACGCTTGCGCTCGTCCATCGCTACGGCTAGCAGAGCACGGGAAACCACCGCGCGGCGCAGGTCCTCCGCTTCCTGGTCACCCTCGGCGACGAATGCCGCTACTTCCCAGGACGAAAGTAGGACTTTCGTGTCTTGCAGGACTACCGTGGACATCGAACGCCCGCGGGAGGGAGGCGCAGCGATTAACTGCTCCCAAATTGCCTCTAAACACTTCTCGGAATCCACGGTGCCGGTGGGCCCTACCGGCGCGTCGACGGCCGCTTTCCCGGACTTCTCGGGGGCAGGTGTACTGGCCGCCACCGTTGGTGAGGCCTTCTCCGCGGTGACCACCTCGGCCTTCGATGTTGGCGCATTGGACGGCGCCGCCTGTGATGCTGCCGTACGCGGCGCCCTTGATGCAGTCGTTGGCTTTGATGCGCTTTCGATCTCTTTGCCGGCAGGCTGTGCTGCCTTTGCTTCACCCGCCCGCGCGGTTGTAGCGGATTGCGAACGTCCTAACGCTTCCTCGAGATCGGCCCGCAATGCAAGCAGCTGCTCGAAGGCGCGGCCCACCGAGGTTTCTGTGTAGTCCTTGTGGAAAGGCTGCTTCCAGTTTTCGGTGTAATAGCGGAGTTGCGTAGTTGTTTCCGCGGCGGAGAATCCCGCACGGCGGCAATCCACAGTTTTCACACCAGCTGTATCAAGAGCTTCCACCGCTTGCCGTATGGCGCTCAAATCCGCGTGCAACATGCGTATGAACGCGCGGCGAAGCAAAAAATTGAACCGGCAGAACGCCACCAGCGCCGCGGGATCATAGAACATCGCTCCGGCGGAATCTTTCAGCAGTCGGCCCTGCTCCAGAAGACCGCTCTCCATCATGTCGCGCAGACTTTCGCAGCTCGCGATCTTGTCCAGAATCTGGTCCAGCGGCTCGCACCACTCCAAGCGTGTAGCATCCGCGCCGGCCAGCACCGGTTGCAACACAGCCGCAACATCTTCGAGACGAATTTCTTTGCGGTACAACTCCTCTGGTGCGCACAGCGCAAAATACTGGACCAGAAGCAAATCAATCTTGTCGCGGTCTGCCGTATTCTTTTCCGCTTTTCGCAATTGGCGGTGCAGGAACGCGCGCAGGTTCTCTTCGCTCGCGTTCAAGATTTCCGATGGTAGCTGGCGAATCTGGAACGCGCGGACTTTTTCATCCATTTCATCAAGCCATTTCAAATCTTTATCGAAGACGTCGCGCGTGGGCCGCAGCGGCGGCAGCTCACCGGCTGGATGCGGCAGCGGCGCAAAATTGAATTGAGTCGCGAGCGCTGCATACAACGGATAGGCGTTGCGCGCCTCGGTCCACTGCGCCACGAAGTCTCCGGGCCCGGACTGCACGCCTGTAAGCGGCTTCAAAGTCGTCACGTTCGATTTTGAGGTCATCGTTTTATGATCCAGTTGCCCACTTCTCCGATAAAACGGGCAGCTACGGCCTTTCTTCCTTGGTGATATCTCACAGCTACGACCGTCGCACGCGCGTCCAGCGATCCGTCCGAGTTCAGCACGCGTACGCCATCTTCGAATTCCAACGGCAGCGTCGAAGAGAACAACACTTCCTGTTCGGTTCCGAATTCAATTACAGTCTGTTCCTGCAGCGGACGCGGCGCGGTGGAAAGAGTCATCACCCGCACCGGTATTCTCACCGGCGAAGCGCTCGGGAAAAGCTGCGCCAGCTTCTCGACGCAGGTTTGCGGCGAACTGGCTGGAGCAACGACGGTGGCTTCACTGAACACGGACCCGGTCCTTTTCCTCTCTGTTCCGAATCAAATATTTCTCGGCAAGAGGGGATGAAAACGCTGAAATGCTTGCGGACACAAATAGACGCCCGGGGAATGGTTTGCACGAGAGCAGCCAAAGACGAAAGGCCTACGCAGGCGATAACGTGCTTGTTATGTTTGGATTGCGGATTAGGCGTTAGCCCGTGGGTCTGGCGACTGTCTCAGGGTGACACAGGACCGTCTCATGACTTGCATTCGAGCGCCTATTCGGGAATCAGCGTCGTTAGTCCGACCTGAAATCTATGACGCCATCTCGACGTCCTGTTTGTGACCAGGGCGGAGCGGAATATTGTAGAGTTTCAACTTGCGATAGAGCGTAGCGCGGCTGATGCCCAGCATTTTCCCGGCGAGCGCCTTATCGCCGCCCGCCTTCTCAAATACCCGCAAAATCGTCATTCGCTCTAAGTCGGCTAGCGCCGTCGTTGATACGGCCGATCCGCTGGTCGCGGCTCCCTCCCCTTCCTGAGCGCTGCGAATCGAAGGCGGAAGATCTTCGACGTCAATCGTGTGATGATCGCCGAGCGCGACCGCGCGGGCGATGCAATTCTCCAGTTCGCGTACGTTTCCGGGCCATTCGTATTGCAGAAAGCTCTTCATTGCCGCCGGAGTTACTTGAATGTTTTCCCCAGGCGCGTAGCGGTCCAAAAAATAGTGCGCGAGCTGCGGAATGTCTGAGCGCCGTTCGCGCAACGCCGGCACGTGTATGGTCACAACGTTTAGCCGAAAGTACAGATCTTTGCGAAACGTTCCACCGCGATAAGCAGCCTCCAGATCGCGATTCGTCGCGGCGATCACACGCACATCCACAGGCACCTTGTCGTTGCTGCCGACAGGTCGCACTTCCTTTTCTTGCAGCACACGCAGCAGCTTGGCTTGCAATTCCAACGGGAGTTCTCCGATTTCGTCCAGAAAAATTGTTCCCCCGTTAGCCGCCTGAAAAAGACCCGCTTTCGACTTAAGCGCGCCGGTGAAAGAGCCTTTTTCATGTCCAAAAAGTTCGCTTTCCATCAACGTCGGCACCAGCGAGCCGCAATCGACCGCCACGAAAGGCATGGCGGCAAGCGGCCCGCGAAAATGAATGGCGCGCGCCACCAGTTCCTTTCCCGTGCCGCTCTCCCCTGTGATCAACACCGGAGTTCGTGTCTCTTTCAGCCGCGAGATCATCCGCATCACGTCCTGGATTTTTCCCGATGTGCCGACGATGCCGTCCAACTCCGTCTCCGTGTTCACGCGCTCGCGCAGGAACTGGTTTTCCGTGACCAACCGCACCTTTTCGGCCATGCGCTGCAAGAGTTGTCGCAATCTTTCCACGCGAAACGGTTTTTCGATGTAGTCATACGCGCCCTGACGCATGGCATCGACCGCCGTTTCCACTGACCCGTGCCCGGTCATGATCGCCACCTCAGTCCGCGGCAAGAGCTCCTTCACCCTTCGCAGTAGTTCAACGCCGGAAAGGCTCGGTAACTTCAAGTCAGTCACCACTAGATCGGGCGCATTGATTTCCAGCGTCTCGAGCGCGGCCTCGGCGGTCTCGGCTTCGGCACACACATAACCTAGCCCTTGACCGACCGTAATGCACAGGCGGCGAATGCTTTGCTCGTCATCCACAATCAAGAAGCGCAACTTCAATTCGTCTGTCATGGTTTCCCGATCGTCTTCTCAACCGCCTCCATCAATTGCTGGACGCGGAATGGTTTCTCCACACAGGGAGTGCCTGCCAATGCCAGCAGCGCAATGGTTTCGTCGCTTGCGGTATCACCCGTAATAAAAATAATCCGCGATGCCATCTCCGGCCGGTGACGTACCAGCCAATCATGCACGTCCGATCCCGTGATTCCACCCGGCGTGCGAAAATCCGAAATCACGCCTCGAAAATCATGCAGCGCCAACAGTCGCAACCCTTCCACCGCAGACGACGAACTGGTCACTTCGTAGCCGTGCCGTTCGAGCGCCGCTCGCAGAAAGGCCGCGACCGACGGTTCATCTTCGATCACCAGAATGCGCGCATGCGCCTTGGGCGCAGACGCTGGAGCGCCGGTCATTCACCGGCTCCCGCTGCATACATCTCCGCCGCCTTCTCCGCGATCGGCAGCCGCACAACGAACGTGGATCCGTGCCCGTCGGGATTATTCCTCGCGACGATTTCGCCGCGATGCGCGCGAATGATGCCGTAACAGATGCTCAATCCCAGGCCGGTACCCTTGCCCACTTCTTTGGTTGTGAAAAATGGATCGAAAATCCGATCGATCTGCGAGATGCCGGGCCCATTGTCGCGAAAAACGATTTCGACTTGATCGGAACGATGCAGCGTTTGAATTTCAATCTTTCCCGTCCGACGTGTTTCTTGCACCGCGTCGTAAGCATTGTTCATGATGTTGAGAAACACCTGTTGCAATTGGTGGGGATCGCCGATGACTGCCGGGAGTTCCTCGGCATATTTTTCGATGAGCTCGACGCCGTGATTCGAAAAATCATAAGCGCGCAGCTTCATCGTCTGCCGCAAAATGGTGTTCACTTGCACCGGCTCGCGCTGCGCTGGCATCTGCCGCGCAAAACTCAAGAGGTTCTGCACAATTACTCGAGTGCGCTGCGCTTCCTGCAGAATCACCTGTAATTCTTCCTTGGCGTCATCAGGAACGCCGGAATTCTCGAGCAGCAGGTCCGTGAAACCGACGATGGCAGCCAGAGGGTTGTTCACCTCGTGCGCAACGCCGGAAACGAGCTGGCCCAGTGCCGCCATCTTTTCGGTGTGCATCAATTTCGCTTGCAGATCGGCCGTGTCCGTGACGTCCGTCATCACCACTACCACGCTATTAATGTCTCCTTGCTCGTCGCGCATGGGACTGAGACTGATGGAGAACTGCCCGGCGCTCCCGGTGCCGCGAAAGAGCGGAATTTCCAGGTTGTCGAGCGCTGCGCCCTGTAGCGTGCGTTCGAGCGCTTCTCTCAATAAAGGTCGGCGCGGCGGTGGTACCAATTCGATCAGCGGCTGTCCGAGAAGTTCTTGCTCGCGATATCCTGCTTCGAAGCATCGGCGGTTGGCATAACTCACCAGACCAGCCGTATCGAGCACCAGGATCATGCTCTGCGTGTTGTTTAGAATGTTCTTGTTGAAATCGCGCTCGCGGCGATAGCGCCGCTCGGCCAAGCGGCGGTCCGTGATGTCCTTCATCACATGGACCGTACGCAGATCGTTCGCAGGCATGTTTTGTATCCGCGAAGCTGAAATCAAGAAAGTTCGCATGCCGGCTTCGTAGATGAATTCCTCATGCGGTAGGCGGGGATTCCGGCAGAAGGGGCAATGCCCTTCCTTGCCGGGTGCCGAAAGAATGTCCAGCTGGTCAATTTCGCGCCCGATCACTTCGGTGACCTTTAATTCCAGAACGTCCGCCAGTGCGCGGTTTAACCGCAGAACCCGATTGCCAGCATCATGGACCAATATGTAGTCGGAGATCGCGTCGAAATCTTCCACCCACTGCTTACGCGACTGCTCCACTTTTGAAAACAGCCTGACGTTCTCCAGTGCCACCGCAGCATGTCCCGCCAACGCCTCCAGCAGTTGCCGCTCTGTTTCAGTCAGCTCTCGAGGCAGGTCCGCTAGGCACAGAATTCCCAGCAGCTCGCCTTCACTGCCGGACAGGCGCGCCAGCACCAATTCTCCCCATCCCAGCGCTTCTGCTAGTCCGCGGCCGAGCAAGAAAGCCGCTGCGCCTTGGCGCAACTCGGTTCCCGGGATGCCGGCCTGTTCCGCCAGCAAGCTAGCCAGTCGATTCTGGGTCATCGGATCCCAGCGATGCGCGGGGCCGCTCAGTGCCGCGATCTCCCAGTCGTGCTCGTGCCCCAGAGCTAGAACGGCCGCACGTGCGCCAAGCATCTCCGCGGCCCTGGCAGTGAGACGCATCGAGAATTCAATCGTTCCTAGCGATGGATTCAGTTCAAGGGTGGTGGCGGAGAACTGCGCCAGCAGGCTCTCGAAGGAGCCCGTGAGACCGGAAGACGTTTCGCGACTTCGTTTGAGTGCACGCATGGAGGATTGGGGCACTGCGCGCGCCGCACGATTACAGGTAAAGACGTTACGGTGTCATCTCAATTTGAGTCAAGCAAACTGCAAATGGGTGTTGACGTAATGAACAATCGCGCGCGTCGCAAGCTGAGACGCGCACGCGCCGCTCTTTCATTAAATGAGACGATTTGATGATCCGTCCAACCGTCACTACCCAACCTATTCACGAGCTAACTCGCTCAGCATCAACAGCATAGACTGAATATCGGATACTCCAGACGAGCCTCAAATAATGAGTCCGTCATGGCATCGGCATTGCAATTTCCGTCGCGGGACCTTTCCCCTCGATCGAGGAGGTGTGTTGATGAAACGCAAATCGCAACTGCTGGCCTTTGGCCTGGCGCTGGTTCTCGGGGTAACGGCGACGGTCACGCTCAAAGTTGCGGCTCAAGAAAACTCGACCGATACCGCCAAGCGAAAAGTGCGCACGAGGGTAGCCCCGGATTATCCGGCGCTGGCCAGGCAGTTGAACGTCACCGGCAAAGTAAAGATCGAAGCCACCATCGCCGCCGATGGCCATGTGACAGCGACTCGAACAGTGGGCGGCAGCCCGCTGCTGGTGACTCCCGCAGCAGAAGCACTGAAGAAATGGCGCTTTGAAGCCGGGCCCAAGGAAACCACGGAAATCGTCGAATTCGATTTCGCGGCACAAAGCAAGAACTAACAGCACTGGAACCGGGGGGGCGATCGGGTTCTCACACGGAGTGGAGGCGTTGGCTATGACGATTGGCAAGAAGCTTTACTTGGGGTTCGGCGCCATCTTGGCGATCATGTTCTGTCTGTTCATCATCAACCTGTTCACCGTGCGCCGTGAATACACTGCGCAGGACACTGTGCGCGCCACTCTCTCGGTCGTGCAAACCATCGAAAATGTGCGTTTCCAAATGATGGAAAACCGCTTGTACTTGGGGAATTATTTGCTGAGCGGCGATCTGCGTGACGAGGACAAGACAAACAAGGGCGTTGCGGACCTGCTCTTGATGTTAAAGGAAGGGCAAGCCAGATCAAACGATTCTGGTCTTCGCTCTGCGCTGGCACAAGTTGCAGAGACCGAAAGCAACTGGTCCGAGAATTTCGCGAAGCAGATGATGGCCAAGCGCCATCAAGTGGATTCGGGCGACGCCACGGTATCAGACCTTCAGATTTATTACCTCCAGCACGACCCTGCATCGTGGGTGAATAAATCTTCTGCTGTGCTGGACGACGCTAGCCGCGCTGTACGCAAGTCGCTGGATGACTCGAACGCCTCGGCCGCGTCCGCGACTGCGCTCAGCACCTGGGTTACATCCTTGGGAACTCTTGGCGCAATCTTGTTTGGCGGGTTCATCGCCTTCTACACCGCTAAGTCCATTAAGGATCCGCTCTATCACTTGATTGAAGTCGCCCACCGCATCGGCGAAACCGGCGACCTCGAACAGTCCATCGATATCCACCGCAATGATGAGGTGGGGGTTCTCGCCGAGAACTTCAACAAAATGATCGTGCACCTTAAGGATATGGCTGCCGTCTCTGCCGCCATCGCCGAAGGGCAGTTGTCCGTTAGCGTTCAACCTCGGTCGCAGCAAGACACTATGGCCAAGGCCTTCGCGCAAATGACCCGCGGTCTTCGTGAACTGGTCCGCCAGGTGCGCGACAGCGCCGCACAAGTCGCCAGCGGCTCTGGGCAGATGGCCAGCGCATCAGACGAATCCGCTAAGGTCAGCGTGCAGGCAGCATCCGCCATTGACGAAGTCACCAGCACGATGCACGAAATGAGCATCAATGTGCAGAACGTCGTGAAGAATACTCAAGTTCAGGCTTCCAGTGTTGCGGAAACTTCTGCATCGATCGATCAGATGGTGACCTCGATTCAGCGTGTTGCTGACACGGCCAAACTTTTGGTTGATATTTCTCACCGCTCACGCGAGGAAGCCCAAACCGGCATGGCCACCATGGAGAAGGCCACGGAGGGCTTGAATCGCACTAGCCACGCCATTCAGTCCAGCGCGGAAATCATTGACGTCTTGGGCCGCCGCGCGGACGACATCGGTAAGATCATCGAAGTCATTGACGATCTAGCCGAGCAGACCAATCTTCTCGCTCTTAACGCCGCCATCGAAGCCGCTCGCGCCGGCGAGCATGGTCTCGGCTTCGCCGTCGTCGCGGAAGAAGTCCGCAAGCTCGCGGAAAAATCCACGCAATCCACTAAGGAAATTTCCGAACTTATCCAGGGCATTCAGAAGGAAGCGCGCGAAGCCGTCGAAAACATGGAAAAGAGCACCACGATGGTTCAGGAAGGCTTGCTTCTCAACAAGGACCTGAGCTTCGCGCTCGAAAAGATTTCCGACGTCGTCTCCGAAGTTTACAAGTTCTCGCAGGAAATCGGTGCCGCTACCACGGAACAATCCAGCGGATCCTCGCAGATCGCCAAGGCCACCAATCGCTTGACCGAGATCACCCAGGAAATCAATTCCTCCGTCGAGGAACAAGCCTCGGGATCGCAAGCGGTGGTTCGCGCCATGGAGAAAATGCGCGAGTTGGTGCAGCAATCCACCTCCAGTTCCACCGAACTGGCTGCGGCAGCAGAGCAGATGTCCAAGCTTTCTCGCGTTCTGCTGGAATCCATGGATCGCTTCGTGCTCGACGAAAGCTTCGCCGAAGGTCGCCGGCACTTCGGCAGGCGGCCAGCATCCGGTGGACCGCCAGGGGGTTCCAGTGCCGTGGACCGAAAATCTCCCGCTGAATACGCGGAAGTTGCCCGATCCTAAGAGCGCCACCACAACATGGAAAAAGAAATTCAAATCGTTGGCTTTCGGATCGGGCGCGAAACATTTGGCCTGCCGATTGCCATGGTCCGCGAAATCGTTCGCGTGCCGGAGATTACCTCCGTCCCAAATGCTCCCGAATATATCGAGGGAGTTATCAATCTTCGCGGACGGATTATCCCGGTCGTTGATCTGCGAAAGCGATTCGGCGAAAAAGTCGTCGAGGCCAGCAAGAAAAACAGAATTGTCGTGGTCGAACTGGAAAGCAGAGCCATTGGCTTGATCGTGAATTCCGCATCGGAAGTACTGAAAATTCCGCCGTCCGAGATTGAGGCGCCGCACACCGTCTTTCAGGAAGGCGAATTGAATTACATCACTGGCGTCGGAAAATTGCGCGGGCGGCTGGTGATGTTGCTGGACTTGAGCAAAATTCTGCAGCGCGGCGAGCTGCGGCGTCTCGAAGACGCGGCCGAAACCGCTGCGGCAGTCACGATCGGCACCCAGGCTCGCAGCTACTAGGCCCCAACGCCGGCGACACGACGAGGAGCGAATGTCCACACTCACAGCACAGGTTCCCCTAACGGAACCCGAATTGAAGCTCCTGCAGACCCTCGTCTACCAGGAGTGCGGCATGTATTTCGACGAGCGCCGCACGCATTTCCTGCGCGACCGGCTGCAACGCCGCCTGAAGGCTTGCCAGATAGACTCGTTCTACAGCTACTATCGTCTGCTCACCAGCCGCGAAGGCAAACAAGAACTGGTAGCGCTGCTCGAAAATCTCACAGTCAACGAAACCAGCTTTTTCCGGATTCGTCCACAGCTCGAGTTATTTCAGAAATCTGTGCTGGAAGAACTGCTGCGCCGCAAGCAGGAGCGCCGCGATTGGTCACTGCGTATCTGGAGCGCCGGGTGTTCCACCGGACAGGAACCCTACACTCTCGCCATCCTGATTTGCGATGCGCTGGCATATTACTACCTTCGGAATCCGCTTCCCTTTGATATGCCCACTCCGAAACCGTTGATTCCTCCACCCTGGAAAGTGGAAATCATCGCTTCGGACATAAACTACTCGGCTCTCCTCACTGCTCAACAGGGCATCTACACCGAATCGCAAATGGAAACCGTGGACTATACCTGTCGTCTGCGCTATTTCGACAAAGTGGGCGATAAATATGCAGTGAAGCCGGCACTGAAAAACCTGGTCCAGTTCGACTTTCACAATCTGAAGACGGAATATTTGCCTCAGCGCAACGACGCAATCTTCTGCCGTAACGTGATGATCTATTTCGATGAGGCCGAACAAAAGCGCCTCATCGAGAAATTCCATCGGTGCTTGAACCCGGACGGCTATCTTTTCGTCGGCCACGCGGAAAGTTTGTTCGGCCTGACCACCCGATACCACATGATTCATCAGAACAACGCGACTGTATATCAGCGACTCGAGGCGGCACAGTGACATTTCTTCCCGACGACCGGGCCTCGGAGCTTCGCGATCTGTTTTTTGAGAGCGCCGCGGAGATCCTGCAGGCGTTGAACGACGCCGGACTTGCGCTCGAGGAGCATCCGAATGACAAAGAGAGTCTGCGCAGCGTGCGCCGCGCCGTGCACACGCTCAAGGGTGATTCAGCCGCCTGTGGCTATCGCGAACTCAGTGAACTGGCTCATGAACTCGAAGACGTCTTGACGCCGGATCTCGCCAAACAACATGCTGGGCTGATCGCGGAAGTGGTTCTCACTGCAGCTGACACGTTTCACGAAATGCTGGCCGCCTATCGCAACAGCCTTCAGCCGCCCGCGGGTGGTGCGCTCCGCGAGCACATTCAGCGGCTTCTTCGCAAACAACCGAGCGCCCGGGCCGAAAAGGCCACCCCGGAGTCCGCTGCAACTTTCAGTTGGACAGAATACGAACGCCTGCTCATCGCGGAATCTTTCCGCCATGGCCAGACCGTTTATCACATTGCCCTGCATCTCGCGACAGATGCTCTGTTGCCTGCCGCAGGTTACGAGCTGGCCAAGAAGGCTCTGGAGAGCGCGGGCAAAATTCTCGCGATTCGCCCAGAAAACAGCGCTGATATCATCAACGGTGGCCTGATTGAAGCGGCCCTTTCGAGTACGAAGCTGCCCGACTGGATTCGCAAACGCTGCCAGGTGCCTTCCGTAGTGGCACAGATCTCCGTCGATCGCGTGCCTGTTCTGGAAACTGCTCCACGCGACGTACTCGAAATCCTTGTCGAGTCCGAAGCGGCTGCCGTTTCGGCGGGCATTCCGGGAGAATTTGCTGATCCTCCAGAAGTACATGAAGACGCTCATGAGGACGAATCTCATCCCGTGGCCGCGCCCGGTGGCCTCGCGCACGCTGTGGCCGAAAACACCCTGCGCGTTGATGCCGGACGCATTGATACGGTCATGAATCTGGTTGGCGAACTGATCATCGGCAAATCCATGCTTCAGCGCACCATTACGGAATTCGAGCGCCGATTTTCGAAAGACCCTCTCCGAGGAAAATTCTCGGACGCTCTGGCGTTCCAGTCGCGCATCTTGAACGAGCTGCAGAAATCCGTGATGAAAATCCGCATGGTGCCTGTCGAGCAGCTCTTTCGGCGTTTTCCGCGCATCGTCCGCGACGTGGCCAAACAGCGCAACAAGGAAATCTCGCTCGAAATCGCCGGACAAAACACAGATCTTGACAAGAGCATCCTCGACGCTCTGGCGGAACCGCTGGCACACTTGATTCGCAATGCCGCCGACCACGGAATCGAAACCTCTGGTGAACGCGGCGCGGCAGGCAAGCCTGCCAACGGCACAGTTCGCTTGGATGCCTACCATGAAGGCGACCAGGTAGTCATCGAAGTCTCCGACGACGGACGTGGCATCGAGCGCGAAAAAATTGTCCGTCGCGCTATCGAGCGCGGCATTCTCAAGGCGGACGAAGTCGCACGGATGAACGATTCCGAAATACACCATCTGATCTTCACTCCGGGTTTCAGCACCGCCAATGAAGTTACGGAAATCTCCGGCCGTGGCGTCGGCCTGGATGTCGTGAAGTCGGCACTGGACGCTCTGAAAGGTTCAATCGAAATCGAAAGCGAAGCTGGAAAAGGCACCACATTCCGGCTTATCGTGCCGCTCACGCTGGCGAGCATTCAAGCTCTTCTCTTCTACGTCGGCGGACGCCTATACGCCGTCCCGATCGCCTCCGTCGTGGAGATCAACCGCATCACTGAAGATGAAATTCATCGCGTGGACAATCACGAAGTTTTTCAGTTGCGCCAACAGGTCCTCACGCTCGTTCGCCTGGAGAGGCTTGAGTCACAACAGCCATCCGGACGAGCCAAACGCGTTTTTGTGGTGATCATCGGCGCAGGCAGCCGCCGTTTTGGGTTGGCCGTGGATAGTCTCATGGGCGAAGAGGAACTGGTCATCAAGGCCCTCGAAGATCAATTGGTCAGTTCTCCCCTGGTGAGCGGCGCTTCCATTTTGGGAGATGGCACGGTGGTATTGATTCTGAATATTCCTGCCGTGGTTTCGCACCTTGCTCGGATTCCCGCAGTGGGAGCGACCGCATGAGCGAAAAGATCCGCGTTCTGGTGGTGGATGATTCGGCGCTGATGCGTAAACTCATCCCGCAAGTGCTACAGCGCGATGCTTCCATCGAAGTGGTCGGGACAGCCATGGACGGCGCCATCGGGCTAAAAAAAATTACGGAACTTCATCCCCATGTCGTGACCCTTGATCTGGATATGCCGCGCATGGACGGCATCGAGATGCTTCGCCAGATCACTCGCAGGCACCGTGTTCCCGTAATTGTCTTCAGCGCGCAAACCGAGCGAGGCGCCTCTATCACTCTGAAGGCGCTTGCCCTGGGAGCGTTTGATTTCGTCACCAAACCGCCAGACGCGGCTTCCGGACGCATTGAACAGATTGCAGCGGAGTTGGCGCTGAAAATCAAGGTGGCTGCCTCTTCGGGCGCACCGAAAATGATCATCACCATGCCGGCGTCCAAACGCAAAGAGCGCCGCAGGACGTCGATGCCCCATTGGCCCTCGTCCATCGTGGCGATTGGCATCTCCACCGGCGGCCCCAACGCGCTCCAATACCTATTCTCGCAACTCCCAGAAGATTTCCCGGGATGCATCCTTGTGGTGCAGCACATGCCGGAAGGCTTCACGGAGATGTTCGCCCACCGCCTGGACGAATCGTCCGCGATCGAAGTCAAGGAAGCGCAATCGGGAGACCTGTTACTGGCAGGTCGCGCCTTAATCTGCCCGGGAAACCGCCACATGAAAGTTCGCAAGATGGAGCACGGCAACGTTGCGATTCTTGTGGATCAGCCTCGGGTCAATGGACACAGGCCGTCGGTTGACGTTCTATTCCAATCCGTCGCGCAAGAGTTCGGCCCCTCTTCGATTGGAGTATTGATGACGGGCATGGGCGACGACGGCGCGGCCGGACTCGGTGCTATTCAGTCCGCTGGCGGAATCACCATCGCTCAAAGCCCGGACACCTGCGTCGTGGACAGCATGCCGCGTTCCGCCATTGTGCGTGGTTTCGCCGGGCGCGTCGTGTCGCTTCCCAATCTTTCAAGCATTTTGCAGGCTAAGTGCGCTCCGGAACGGCCGCAAGCCGATCCTGGCGCCCAATTTTCCAACGCGGAAACCGTTGCCGGTGAACCAGGGGCACGGAGGAGATAGTCATGAAACAGTTTGAGCCACTGACGCGGAAGAAGGATAGCCAGGCCGTACGTTACCTGATCGTCGACGATTCTGTCTTCGCTCGAAAGAGTCTCGCCAAGATGGTCGAATCCTTTGGCGGACAAGTCGTCGGAGAGGCTGGTGACGGGTGCACCGCCATCACCGAATACTCTCGAACGTCGCCTGATCTTGTTCTGATGGACATCACCATGCCTCAGATGGAGGGCATCGAAGCGGTCGAGCGCATTGTGCAGGAACACCCTGACGCGCGAATTGTCATGGTCTCCTCGGTCGGCTACCAGGACAACATCCTGGCTGCGTTGCAGAAGGGCGCACGCCACTTCGTGCAAAAGCCCGTGAAACCTGACGCGCTCTACGAAATCATCCGTTACGTCCTGAATGACGATGGCGTCACCGCACCTGTAGGCGCCGGGGAGAGCTCGCGATGAGGATGGATCTGATCCAACCGTTTATCGGCTCGCTCGACGCCGTGCTCGCCGAAATGATGAACGTTCCCGCAAAAATTGTGGATCTCACAATGGAAGAGGAGGGCTATCGCCGCAAGGGAACCGCCGCATCGGTCTCTTTCAAAGGACAAATTGAGGGGCGCGTCATCCTCGATATGGAGCCGCGCGCCGCCGCTCAGGTCGCCGGTTTCCTCGCAGGCGGTGAAGTGGACCCTTCCGAATCCATCGTTCCGGAAACGGTCTGCGAACTTGCGAACATGGTGATCGGCAACGCCGTCACTCAGCTAAATGATGCAGGCTTTCAATTCAAAGTCCTGCCGCCTGAGATTCTTTCCCAGGAACAGTGCGAAAAAGCCGGGCAGGATTCGGAAGCCACGATTCTGTGTTTCGAAACTCCCAGCGGCAACGTGCACCTGAACATTGCGATGCAGTATCTGCAACGCCGCAGCAATGAACGAGCGCCCGTCACGGTTCGCTAAGGCTTCCGCGGCAGGCGCAAAGCCAGGGATCTATCCCTCGAGCAGGCCAGGCCTGCGGTATTCCACTCCGTGCCGGAATAAACCAGCCTTGGGCATCTGTTCACAATAAATCACGCGCGCTGGAAGAAAAATATTCGCCGCTTCCGGCGAATATGGCACCGCGACGCTAATCGCAGTTTCGGCATTGTAGCGGCGCTTGCTTCGAAAACACATCCCCACCGGCGAAATGTCCTCGCAGACCGCTAGTTCATCATCCTCATTGGTCTGGCGAATGCAGGCGGTCAGCCGCGTCTTCATTCGCAATCGCTGGCGCTCTCGCTGCTCGCCGCCGGCAGGGATTTCTCCTGTCGCGACCTGCCCACGTCGCCCGCGTGCAGCTCGCGATGCCAGTTTCTTTTCGTCCTCGTGCGGCGCCTGCGTCCAGATGCTGGGCACGCCGCAAGTCTTGCAATGGCGCGCTATTCCTCGCGTGGTCTCGAAGCCGCGTAGCTCCAATTCGTTGAGATAAACGACCTCTCTGCCGCGGCAATAGGTGCATTCCAGGAGCATCCGTGCGACGGCTTCTTCGGATTCCGCGATGGGAGGAAATTCGATGCCCCAAACGTCATTCTCTGGTTGCAAAATCTCGATCCCGTAAACGTAACCCTCTTTTTGACGCCCAAATTGGCCCACCACGCGCACTTTGCTTTGCCTGTGTGTCTCGCTTGCGGCTTTCCTTTTGATATTAATGTGCTGATCGGGACGCAGATCGCGGTCCAGCAGGATCACGGCGCCCGTCCGATTAATCTGCATCGTCCGGGCCGGGTCGGCAAACTCCTGGCCGTTGATGTCCGTGCCGGAAGCTTCCAGCAGTAATATCAGCGAAACGCGATCACTTCGACGCTGCGCTGCCGTCGCCATGCGATTCCTCCTCGAAAAAGGCCGGCCGTTGCCGGGAGCCAAGATAGCACACCGGCAGCGCTGATTCGCTTTCTGTGCAATCAGCGTTCTTCTTTCGTTCATCCCATTTTAGCTGGGTTATCATACCCGCACATTTGATCGCCGGAGAAATGTGGTTTGTTCAGATGGAGGAGCTTTGCGGTCTTTTGCGAGCGTTTGTCGCAGGCTCACGGTCGCCGCAGTTCGCGATTTCGCGGCGGCTATGTTCCTGTTCGGCGTGCTACTGCCGCGCCCTATTCGAGCGCAACACATCCGCGTCGAGGGCGTCGTTCGCGATTCCAGCGGCGCCTCTGTGCCGGGCGCTCAAGTGGAGCTTCATGCGAAATCGACTGTGGTTTCAACGGTGACCGACACTTCCGGAGCCTTTGCCTTCGAAAATGTTCAGGAATCGTCTGGGTCATTGATGGTGACAGCGAAGGGGTTTCAGTCCGCCACCGCGCAATGGACTTCGTCTGCTGGGGTGCCTGCGCACGTTGAAATCGCGCTCACAGCATCACTGTTAAGCCAGAAAGTTGAAGTCACCGCTAACCGAGCTGCGACGCTTCTGAGCGATGTTCCAGTCAGCGACATTCAACTCACGCGCGAAGACCTGCAAAATACTCCGGCCCTCACTTTGGATGATCGCCTTCGCCAGGTTCCCGGATTCAGCCTCTTTCGACGCTCGAGCAGCCGCACAGCGAATCCGACCACGCAAGGAGTTTCCTTGCGAGGTCTCGGTGCCAACGGAGCCAGCCGCGCACTTGTGCTCCAAGACGGCGTTCCACTAAACGACCCGTTCGGCGGGTGGGTCTATTGGGATCGCGTGCCTGCGGAGTCCATCGCAGATATAGAGATCGCGCAGGAGGGCGGGTCCAGCCTCTACGGCAGTGACGCTCTCGGCGGTGTGGTGCAATTCGTTTCGCGTCCCGCAGAGCCTGCCGGCGTTTCGCTGGAAACCTCCTACGGCAACCAAAGCACTCCGAATCTTTCGCTCTGGGCAGGCGGCCAAAAAGGCCAATGGGAGTCCACGTTTAGTGGCGAAGTATTCAACACCGATGGCTACGTTCTTGTCCCGCAAGCGGATCGCGGCCCTGTAGACACCAAGGCCGGATCCGAGCACGGCACCGCCGATCTAATGGTCGGACGCAAGATCGGCGAGAAAAGCGAGATCTTCGCGCGTGGCTGGTATCTTGATGAAACCCGCGCAAACGGCACAGAGTTACAGAGGAATGACACGAAGTTAGGCCAGGGCGCGCTCGGCGCGAACCTCAATCTCGGCGGCTTCGGAGCGCTCACGCTGCGCTTCTATGCCGACGTGCAAACGTATCATCAGAGTTTTTCTTCCGTAACCTCCGTCGCTTCACAGCGCGACACCGAAACCCTGACCGATTTGCAGACCGTACCATCGCAAGGCGTGGGCGGTTCCGCGTTGTGGTCACGGCAAGTGGGAAAACGCCAAACCCTGGTCGCCGGTTTTGACGATCATGAAGAAATCGGGGCGAGCCACGACATCCTTTTCACCAAAGGCGCGCCTTCAGCGAACCAGTCCTCCGGTGGCCGTCAGCGCACAGTCGGATTTTTCGGTGAGGACTTGATACAGCTCACCCCGCACTGGTTTCTCTCGCTCAGCGCACGCGTTGATTATTGGAGCAATTTCGATGCGTCCACCATACGGATTCCCATTTCCACCGGTATCCCAGCGATTACCCAGTTCGCCGACCGCTCGCAAAATGCTTTCAGTCCCCGAGCGACTCTGCGGTATCAGATGAATTCCAACATTTCCTGGGACGCTTCCGCCTATCGTGCGTTCCGCGCACCAACTCTGAACGAACTCTACCGGTCATTTCGTCAAGGAAACACCACTACCCAGGCCAACTCAAATTTGACGGCAGAACACCTGACCGGCGTTGACGCCGGGATTTCTGTGGACGGATTCAACCGTCGCCTCGAAATTCGCGGCACGTTTTTCTACAACCAGATCATAGACCCCGTTGCCAATGTCACGTGCATGCCGCCGCCGAATGTTCTGCCCGGATGCCCATCTCCCGTGCCTAACGTGATCGCGCGCATCCGGGAAAATCTCGGCCGCATCAGCGCTCCGGGCTTCGACGCCGGGGCTACCGCGCACATCACACGCAGTCTCGATCTATCAGCCGGCTATCAGTTTGTGAATTCGAGAGTGGTGAGCTTTCCTGAGGGTGCTTCGCTGGTCGGTCTGTGGGTTGCGCAAGTCCCGCACAATTCATTTACTTTCCAGGTGCGCTATTCGAATCCCAGAATCCTGTTCATCTCTGTTGATGGACGATTCATCGGCAAGCAATTCGACGACGACCAGAATCAGTTCCCGCTTGGCAATTTTTTCGTGCTGGATGCGATGGCGTCGCGGTTCATTGGCGCGGGCTTGGAAGTCTTCGGCGCCGCTGAGAATCTGTTCAACGAAAAATACGCCACCGCCGCGACTCCCGTTCCACAACTCGGCTTGCCTATTGCCGCACGCATAGGTCTGCGTTACCAATTCCCAAAGCGATAGATTCGCAGGGCATCAAGCGGCACTAATCAATCGAAGCCAGGTCGGGCGGAGGATATTCCGGCAGTTTGGCGTTCTTCTTATCGGTTCTCTTAACTTCCAGTTCATCAAACAAAATTGAAGGGCTGACCACCGTCGTCGGCACGGCACCTTCGCGATTGCTGACGAGCGCGTCGTTGCCAGCAGCTACTAAATCGTTGCGCAGCGTGCGCGTATCCAACTCGTCGAAAACGGCGCCACGCACCAGTTCTTCATGGCCGTCGCTGACGTACACGCGATAGAGCAGACGTGGATTGTTTCCGACCAGCGTCTCCGCGTAATAGCCGTAAGGCTTGTTCTCCTGCTTGCACATGTCAATCAGCTTCTTCTTGAGTTCGTCGGGAGAACTGGAGTCCTTCGCCCGCAACATCAGGTTTCCAATACTAGGCGAAGGCGCTTGTCCGGGCGCCGCGCGGCCGTGTCCGTTGGAGTCGCCGAAGTCACGAATAGGCTCCCGCCCCAGCAGGTATTGCACCAGCATCCCATCTTTGATCACCGGAAGCGGCGCAACGCGCACACCTTCTTCATCGATCTCGTAGCTTCCCACCAGGGTCTTCCCCTGGAAGGTCTTCATCGTCGGATCATCCACCACAGACAAAAAGGCTGGCAGCACGCGGCCTTTGTAATTGGATGAGAACTCCCCGGTGGTGCGTGCCGACGCTCCGGGCTTCGGACGTATTCCCAAGACATTTTCGCCGATCATGGAGTCCAAAATATCGCTGGCCGCGTCATTCGAAAAAAGAACGGGCCCCCGGTAATCCTCTTCCACCATCGGTGCTTCGCGCAGAGCCTCCAGCGATTGCAGGGTTTTCGCGGTATCGGCCAGTAGTTTTTCCTTCGAAGGCAATTCGTTTGCGGTTGTGGCCACATAGTACGGCGACCGGCCCAGCTCCATCCCATCATCCGCCTGCGTCTCTGCGGAAAGATTGAGCGAATATACTGCGTACCCTTGCCGGGTGCTGGTCCCTTCCGTGTTCACGAAGTATTGGTTCACGGCGCGAAATCTGAGGAACGCATTGAGCGACCGTATCTTCGGATCGCTGCGATAGAGATCGGTCGCCTTCTCCAACGCTGCCTTCCACGGCTCGGGCTGGTAATCAAGCTTCGCAAGCGGCGCGATCAATTCAAGCGCCGGGGCGCGCGCGAAATCGTCGAACGGTTGGTCGGCCGTGTACTGGCTCAGCAACGCCTTCTTAGACGCCAGCGCTTCGCTGGCCATCTTGTAAGCCCGGTCCGTCGCAATCCATAATTCCCGCCGCAGTGCGATCGCGTCATCATCGAGCGGCGCAAAGGTCACGACTCCCGTGCCGGGCCCGTAATAGCTGTCTTGCTTGTAATCGCCAACCCGCACGACGACTCGCAGACTGCGCGCGTGCGCGCGCTGATCCTGACGTAGCGCGCCAAAGGCCGCCTCCGCGTCGTATTCATCCACGTCCGACAATCGGTATTCGATGTAATAAGGCTTAGAGACATTCTCCATCTTGAGTTGAGATTTCGACCGATCGAGTTCCTCGCGCATCGCCTTCAAAATGGGATCCGCGAACACCGCGTCCGACGGTGCGGCAATCGCCGCTGCGGAGTTCTGCTGCGCACCTAACGAGTTGGCGGAGCCCAAAAGAACAGTCAGAAGACCCATAGCCAACAGGAGACTGGCGAACAAGGAGCGCACCAATCTCAGCACAGTCACGCTCATGGCTTTGCTCCCGACGCAGCCGCTGTACTAGCGCTTGCGTGTGACGGAGCCGATTCAGTTCCCGGTGGCGCCAGAATCGGAGGCCGCTCGGTGCCGCGACGCCGTTTTTGGACTTCAATTTCCGAGAAAAGCATCGCGGGAGCGGCGGCTGCCACAGGTACCTGCCCTGATTCCGCGCCGCAAACTCCGTTGAATACCTGCAGGGTGTCCCCTGTCAGAACGATGTTGTTCAGAGATAGCAGCGGTGTTCCCACGATGTCCACTCCGCGCACCAGTTCGTCCGGACGCCCATCGGCGTATACGCGATACACCATCACGGGAATCACCTGAAACGCCTGCGGCGCCGCGCGCTGCGTCAGCGTGAATCCCCCCTGAATATCATCGAAATAAAGCCCGTAGGGCTTACCCTGCCTCTTAATCTCCTCGATGAACTTCTGCCGCAGTTCGGCATCCTTCACCGTGTTGGTCGAGGTCACGATCAGATTTCCCTGCCGTCCGGTCGGCATCAACCCCGGTTGTCTGCGACCGTGCCCATTCGATTGGCTGAAATTCTTGATGGGCATCCGCGACATCAGAAAATTCTTCAGAACCCCATTCTCAACGGCGTCCACACGCACGGCCGGAACGCCCTCGTCGTCGTAATCGTAATGCCCCGCAAGTTCCACGCCGTTCAGTGTCTTCCTCGTCGGGTCGTCGGTAACACTCAGGAACGCCGGCAGCACCAACTGATTCACTTTCTTCGTGAACGTCTGCCCCTCGTTCTCATCCCGCTGGCGATGCCCTTCCAGCCGGTGTCCGAGCACTTCGTGAAAGAACACCGCCGCCGCACGTCCTGATAGCATGGCAGGCCCAGCGTATGGCTCTGCGGACGGAGCGGCACGCAACGCCTTCAGGTCGGCCGCCATCTTTTCCACCTTGGGTGTGATTTCCGCATCCGAAGGCAACTGACCCGCGGTTGCCGCTTGGAACGACTCCACGCGGAGCAACTCCGTACCATCTTCGGCGCGTGTTTCTGCCTGAATCACCAGTCGTGCAATCGCGCTCGGACGAATCAGCGCAGCTCCTTCACTAGTGGTCAAATACGACCGGTCGGCGGAAACCGTAAATGAAACAAATGACGAGTACACTTCCGGATATTTCAGGAAGTCCGCCGAAATGGCCCGCGTGCGCCTTTCCCAGGCTTTCTGATCAAACGATGCACGCAATTGCGATGCGTCCAGGTGTTCCTGCGAGGATTCCTTGGAAAAATCCGGCGACTTGTCTTCCTCTTCCGATTGCACCGCGTTGCTGGTCTTCACCTTGAGAAAAGCGGCGGATGCTTGTTCGTACTCGCGATCCGTAAGCTGCCACAAAACGCGGGCAATGGCGTTGGTGTCGTCGCTTAGCGGAAGCATGCCGGAAGTGATTCCCGACCCGCGGCTCTGGTTGTGCGTGTTGTCGAGCGCAACCGAACCCACACGCATCATCACGTCCGCCTGGCGCCGGTCCACGCTCGTTGAGAAAATCACACCGCCGTTTGAAGCAATCACCGCGGTGCCGTTGACGTCCGTCACCGCATAGCTCAAGTAATAAGGCGCCGGATCAGTCTTCGCCAGCGACGTGGTCGCCCGCTTGAGTTCGCGCTGCATCGTCGTGAGCAGCACGTTTTCAGGCGCATTTGCCGAAAAAACGCCGAGCGGAATGGCACATGCTATCGATAAAAACGTGAGGCATGGAAGGACACGCGAGAGTTTTCGTCGCATTGGGCTGGTTGGCTCTCTTTTTAAGATATCAAATCTAACATACCCATCTGGTGTCCGCGAGACATCCCCAACCGCAACGCGTCAAACAAATAAACAGCCAAAATTCGGTGCGCTGAACGTGTTCAGAATGAGCACGTGTCTTCATTTTTCATGCGAACGTGTTTCATTTCATCGGTAAGCTGTAACCGGAGAACGCACGCACAGGGACCCATGGCAAAACTTAACTTTCTAGTCTCGATCCCAACCGACGACAACGATTACCAGCAGGAACAAGCCGCGGCAGCCAAGGAAACGGGCCAGCGGCTCGGCGTGAACGTTCGCGTGGTGCATGCCGATAACGACGCCATTAAGCAAAGCGATCAGATTTTGAAGGCGATCCAGAGTCCCGGTGCCGAGCGGCCCGACGCAATTCTGTTTGAGCCCCTGGGAGCTACTGCATTGCCGCAAGTAGCTCGTGCTGCGGCAGCCGCCGGAATGGGATGGGTCGTTCTAAACCGCGATGCCGATTACCTAGCCGAATTCCGACGTGCCAATCGCGCGCCAGCCTTTTCAGTTAGCTCCGATCATCTCGAGATCGGCCGCATCCAGGGTCTGCAATTCGCGGCTCTATTGCCCCAAGGTGGCTCCGCTCTTTACGTTCAAGGCCCGTCGGAAAATTCCGCGGCCAAAGACCGCACAGTAGGGATGCAGCAGACCAAGCCCACCAACATCAAAGTTCACATGCTCAAAGGCCAGTGGACCGAAGAAAGCTCGTACAAGGCCGTCTGTTCGTGGGTGCGCCTGCCGACTTCTCAAAAGCAAGTGATTGACCTTGTAGGCGCGCAAGACGATTCGATGGCCATCGGAGCCAGGAAAGCACTCCAGGAACAAGCCGACGAGGCAGTGCGGGCCAAGTGGCTGAGTGCCCGCTTCACCGGGTGCGATGGGCTCCCCAACACGGGCCAGGAATATGTACGCAGCGGTTTGCTCGCAGCAACTGTCATTGTGCCGCCAAACACCAAACTGGCGATTGAAATGCTCGTAACTGCTATACAGCAAGGAAAGGCGCCGGCGGAACTGGCATTGACTGTCCCCATTTCGTTCCCGACCATCGAAGAGCTGGCCAAAGCTTCAGCCAAAAAGCAGTAGGCTTTCTCAAGGAACTACGTTCAGGCAAATCGCCTGCGCTGCCATTAGGTCACGATGTCAGTCAATTGGTAGCGGTACCGGGATTCGAACCCGGATTTCGGCCTTGAGAGGGCCGCGTGCTAACCCTTGCACCATACCGCCGATGTCGGTGGAAATGCAGGACTTCGATTTTCGCACGGGTCAAATGCACGCGCAAGGAGCACGAACCCCGTCGATGTCTCCGCCGAAAAAGCGAGCTAAAGCCTGTGAACTTCGCGCAAAGAAAAAGGCGCCCCAACATCGGGACGCCTTTTTCTTTTCCGAAACCCTGGGACAACAATCGAGGGAGGCGTTCTTCAACCTCCCTCGATATCAGGTCTATGGCAGGTAGTAACGGAACGACGTGAACACCATGTTGTCGATCGCGTGGGGCGCTACGGTTCCAGCCGAACCCGCCGCACCAGATGCTCCCGACCAGGTGTTCTTTACGAGGTAGGAATACTGCGGTCCCCACTGAAAGCGGCCCTTCGGTCCGGTGTACACCCGATACCAGAACCCGATGGTGCCTTCGATGAGGTTCCGCGCGTCGCCCCCGCAGTTGTTCAGCGCGCCCGGAATGAACCCGTTCGATCCCAGCACAGCAGTAGTGTTCGTGGTCGCTCCAGGCGCTGCGATCGGCAACGTTTCAACCGAACAGCCATCGTTTCGGGTGAATTGGTTACCGTAGCCGTCATGGCCGGTAGAACCTGTAATGGGATTCGTAAACGTGTACGCCGCGCGGCTGTCGTACTCTCCGCCGACATAGGCGTAGATATCGAGCTTGGGCGTGGCATGAATCTCCAGTGTGGCAAGAGCCTGGTAGCTGCGGAGCAATGCCAGCGTGCCATCGGGACGGGCCGTTTCATCAGGCAAGCCAGCCGTGCCATAGCGTCCGATTCCGTTCCCGCCGAAGAAATGGAATCCGGCGTCAAAGTGATGGCCTATAGGCGCACGAGCATTCACACCGATGCCGCCGCCAACCTTCGAATTATTAAACGCGCCGGAAGTCGGGTTGGTTGATCCGGTAAGCGCGCAAGGCGTCGCGGGTATGTTTGCCAAAGTGGCCGATGGAGTCCAAGGTACCGAGGTCGGGAATTTAAAGCCGCTGTTGGCATAGAAGCAAGGATAGACTCGGTCGCGGAAGGTACCCACTAGGCCAAACACTTCGTAGTGGCCCCAACCCGGGTCTAATGCAGCTTTGAAGACGAAGTCAGGGGTCTTGTTGTACGCGTACGTTCCGGTCGGGTTGTAAAGTCCGCCGCTCAGGCCGGGAGCTCCGACCAGGAAATTGTTGAACGTGCTGGTGGTCAAAATCGTGGTGGTTACGTTTGACTGATTCCCCGCGGCCGTTCCCAACGTGGTAACGGTTGGATTGCCGTGAACCGTCAAAGTTTCATTGGATTCCTCGACTGACGCAGCCAGCGTTAGCTTGTCGCCAATCGTCTGGGCCACGCGAAGCCCGTACTGCCGCGCCCAGCTGAATCCCACGGTATACTGTGGATCAATCGTAAGTGGCGTCGCTTCGGTGCGATTATCAACCGCCTTCTTGGTTTCCGTGATCAAGCTCCACATCTGGCCGCCGGTCACGCTGAAGCCGCTGTCAAATTTCGCTTGCCCAAAGCCTTGCCGCAGACGGAGCACGTAACTGTTGCTTTGGTTGTCGTTGGAGGTGATGCCGGCGCCCAAGAAGTCCGTCTCGACATATCCGGTCAACTTCGCAGACGCTAACTTCCCCTCGGCCAACATGCTGAGGCGCGATTGACGAGCCGTGGCGTTGAATTCCGTGGTTTGCCCACCGGGATTGCCAGAGAACGGAATGTTATTGAACGGCGTGTTGATGTCCGCACTCATGGCCTTGTTGCGGAAAACCGTTTCTGCCGCCAGGAAGCCGCCGGGAGTAATCGTGATTCCCTTGTAGCGAATCGCGACCGGATTCTCGGGACTGGCCTCCTGCCCATCAGCGGTGCCAATCGCAACCGGACTGACGCGACCGTTGCCGACCGGCTTCGCAGTCGCATTCGGCGCCCGGCTATCGGGGGCAGGTTGATAGGAGGAGTCATGCGCAGCTTCGGCGGCTTTCACCTCCAATTCCATCGCCTCCATGCGCTGCTGCTGTTCCTTCATTTGCTCGTTCTGCAGTTGGATTTGTCTTGACTGCGCCTCGATGAGCTCCCGGAGTTGCTGTAGTTCGTTTTCAAGACCGGATGTCGCCGGCTTCGCAGGTGTATCTGTCTTCGATGAAGTCGACTCTGTGGCCGACGTATCGGCTTTATCCGCCGTCTTGTCCGATTTCTTGTCCGTACCGGCGGCCGCGCTGTTACTGCCCGTGGTCGCACTGTCCTTGTCGCCCGGCGAACTCGTCCCCGCCATCGCTGGCGCCACGACGAGGCCGAGGGCCAATACGTATGCCACAAATGCTCGCATCCCTTCCTCCTTGAAATTACCTGCCAAAATATTCTTCCTTAGAAATTGAAACGCTGAATGTAAGCAGCGTGAATTCTTGAGGCTGCCCCGCATTGGCGGATATGCCTGCCCTAGCAATATCTCTATCTCTGACAGCTAGCCAGGCCCGCGCCGCTCAGCGGATGTAACTCCTTGTGAGAAATACCCGGCCTGTGACAAAAGGCGACAGCACACACCCGCGTCGTTCTGATCCACGCTTGTGCAAACTTCCACACGCATCGCGGAGGAGGCACGTTAAGCGGCTTATTTGAATCCACTGTGACAGCTATGTTAATTATGCGTTACTACTGGCGGAGGCTTGGAGAAGTGGCTGGAATTCGCCTACCCGCGGAGACCGTCGAAGCGAGCGCTAGCAGGCCACTTCTTTGTGAGCGCCGGCATCGATCATTGCAGGACGGATCCGACGGAATTGTCGCGCGCTGAAAAACCGATGGCGACAGGGGTCGCAGCGGTACGCAGGAAATCCAAACCAGCGCTTCAGCATAATCATGGTCCCGGCCTCGACACGCTCGCGAGAAATATGCTCTAGGTCGAAGTTCCCGCACCGGGGGCAGTGAGCGTAACGCTCGAAAACGGCCGCGACACGCCAACCGTAGAATCGGCGGTCGCAAGTGTGGCATCGCCACGGTCTCAGGCCAATCACGCTGGATACGAAATCGGATAGTCCGCCGCGGTGCGACCGAAAGCAATTTGCACTGCGACATTGAGGACAAATCATTGTCACCCCACGTCCCAGAGCCGCAGAATACCGAAAAAGCATACCCGTCGGCAAGATAGACGAACCCCGGTGTTGCCGTGCCGGTGGATTAACCTCCCGGTGTAGAATATCCAGCGAAAGGATTCTGAATGTCCGTTTACACCTCTGCGCACGCACGCGCTGGCATCGACGCCAAGCTCCCGAGGCTGGAAACCTGGCCCAACCACTTTCCCGGTTATGTGATCACTACTCGCTATCCCGAATACACCTCCGTGTGCCCAAAGACCGGCCTGCCGGACTATGGCACCATCCTCATCGAGTACGAGCCCCGTAAACTCTGTCTGGAATTGAAATCTCTGAAGATGTATCTACTGGCTTACCGTGATCTTGGGATTTTCTACGAAAATGCGGTCAACCGGATGCTGCGCGATTTTGTCGCGGCCACCAAGCCCGCGTGGTTCCGGGTGACGGGCGAATTTACGCCTCGCGGGGGCTTGAACACGACCGTCGTGGCACAGTGGCCGCGCACAAAGAGTAACTCTCGAAGTCATCGGGGATAGACTTCCCGCCGCTCCTCAGCCATAATTTCGCCCGTGGTACGCGGCCGATGCCGCATCCAAGGAGGTTCGATGAGTTTGACTCCTCAAACTCCCAGTCCCAGCCAAGAAACGACCGTTGTGGAAAGTTCTGCTTTGCCGCGCTGGGTCACATTGCTTTTCGCGATTGCCTTTGTGCTGGTGGCCTATTTGCTTTACGCCGGTTACTCAGAGCGCGAGGCCTCGCGCAAAGGTCTTGACGAGGCGAATAAGAAAACTCAGGCTCTTGCCGCCGAGCTCGATAAAACCAATTCCAGGGTTGCCGACCTCAAAGGTCAGCTCGACGTCACGTCTCAAAAACTCGGCTTAACCCAGGATGAGCTGGCTCGCGCTCGCAGCCTTGCACAATCCATCAAGAAGGATCAGCAAAAGAGCGACCAGCAGCTTCGTCAGCAGATCGGCGACGTTCAGGCCGACACCGCGACAAAGTTTGGGCAAGTCACCACGGATCTCAATGGCACCAAAACCGAGGCGGACGCCACCAAGGCCGACCTCGACGCCACGAAGGGTAAACTACAAAGCACCATCGGAGACTTGGGTGTTCAGAGTGGTTTAATTGCGCGCAATCACGACGAGGTTGAGGAATTGAAGCGGCTCGGCGAGCGCGACATCTACGAATTCGATGTCAACAAATCCAACAAGGGACCTCAACACGTCGGCCCCATACAGATTGTCCTTCGCAAGGTGGATACCAAGCGCTACAAGTACACTCTGAATGTCGTCGCCGACGATAAGAGCATCGAGAAAAAAGACAAGACCGTCGGCGAGCCAATTCAGTTCTACGTTCACGGCGCCCGCGCTCCCTACGAGATCGTCGTCTTCGATCTTGGCAAAGATTCGGCGAAGGGATATCTAAGCACGCCGAAGTCGGCGAGCTCGGCTCCGCCAGCGAGTCCGAAACCTGGAATTTAGCCGTCCAGCTCTACGGGGAAATAGTCAGGAGCGGCGTACCTCGCGCATTGCTGCATCAGGCGATACTCCCCCGCCTCGAGCGGCACGCTGCTCGTTAGCACTCGCTGCTTGACGTTCGCGGTGCAAAATCCTCGGCGGTCACATTGACTCAGACCCTTTACGGATCAAGTTCCCTTCGTTCCACTATTTTTCTCGCCTTTTTTTTTATTCTCGGTTTCGTTCCGAACGTTCTTCACGCGCAGGCGGAGGCGCCCGCCGCCGCCCCAACACAGCAACCTTTGCAGGTAGCCACCGAAATCGTGAAAATCAATGTCAGCGCGATGGCTGGCAGTGGGGATTTCGTCGCTGGGTTGGAACAGAAGAATTTCCGGGTGCTCGATAACGGAACCGAGCAGCCAGTTGTTTTTTTTGCCTCGACCGATGCGCCAGCTCAGATCATGGTGGTGGTGGAAACGAGCCCGGCTGTGTATTTGATCCAGACCGAACATCTCACCGCTGCTTTCGCGCTTGTCAACGGCTTGGCGCCCGACGATCAGGTGGCGCTCGTCACTTACGCTCAGGAACCGCGTGCAGTTCTTTCTTTCACCGCTGACAAGACCGCCCTCACCAACGCGCTGGGACAGATCCAGTACAGCCTCGGCATGGCACAATTGAACTTCTTCGATTCCATTTCGACCGTTCTTGATTGGATCGCTCCACTCCCCGGCAAGAAGGCTCTGGTGCTCCTGACGACGGGACTTGATTCCTCGACTCCAGCTCGCTGGGACGCGCTAGTCCAGAAGCTGCGCACGCAAGATGTAGTGATTTTCCCCGTCGCGCTCGGCGGCTCGCTGCGCCGCCCGCTCGACAAAAAGAAGAAACCCGCCGCGCCTTCGACCGATGGCGCCTTGAGCTTCGAGGGCGCGGACCGGGCTTTGTTCGCCCTCGCTGACATGACCGGTGGGAACGCATTTTTCCCTATGACGCCGAAGGAATTTTTCCCCGTATACCACGAAATCGCCGCGGCGCTTCGTCATCAGTACCTGCTTGGCATTTCGCCGGCTCATGACGGAAAGTTCCACAAGCTCAGCGTTCGAGTTCTCGACAACGATGGCCAGCCGGCGACTAAGGAAGGCAGGAGTGCGCTCTATCGCGTATTCGCTCGCGAGGGATATCAGGCGCCGGCACCGTGACCGTTCGAGTTAGGGCGCATACATCTTAGTCCGTATAATCGAGCTTCTATATAGCGGCGGCTTGTCGAAGAATGAGAAGAGGTGCGATGAATTCGCGTAATACAAAATATCTGGCGCCCTTTTTCGTGTTGCTTTTCGCAGCGGCTGGCACGCGTTCGCCGGTCGGCGCCCAAGCGTCCAGCGCGGCGGCGCAACAAGCGTCTCCGCCAGCGCGATTCGCATTCGGTGGCAATGCCGCGCAAATTCCCGCTGACTTTGTTCGCAGTCTGATCTTCGTGCCAGTGCGCGTGAACGGCAGCAAGACTTTTCTCTTTGAGCTCGATTCGTCCGCCGCCACATCCTCAATCGATCCGAAGCGAGCAACCGACCTCGGCATAATTCTTGAGACCGCCAGCAACGCATCGGGCGCGGTGCACAACGCAGTGCTGGAGCTCCCCGGACTGCAAATTCCCATGAATTCGCTTTCCGCGATATCTCGCCAGAAGTTTGTTGAGCAGACGGGACAGCCCTCGCTCGGAATTCTGGGCAAGGATTTCTTCGATCGCGTAGTCATCGAAGCTGATTATGTCAGGCAGACGGTGCAGCTATACGATCCAAGCGTTTTTACTTACTCCGGTCCGGGAAAGAGCTTCCCCATTTCATTGGGCGGCGAAACTCCGCTCATTCGCGCCAAAGCTGAAATCGCTGGCCACAAAACCGTGGACGCGGACTTCGTGGTGGACACCGGGCTTGATTTCGCGATTGTGTTCTACCGCGCATTCACTGACGCCGAGCGCATTTCTGCCGCGCACTTCAAGACCGTGCCGGCGTCCTATCCACAAATAGACGATGGCGCGAAAATCCTGCTCGGCCGGCTCAAGGGTTTTCAAATCGGACCGTATGCTGTGGAAACTCCGGTCGCCGTATTTTCTCAATCCAATTCCGGTGCCAGCGCAAATAAGAAAATTGCTGGCGCTCTCGGCTCCGATTTCCTGCGCCGCTTCACGGTGATTTTCGATTTTCCTCATCAGCGAATCATTCTCGAGCCCAACTCGCAATTCAATCACTCCATCGACGAGGATATGAGCGGACTATCACTCGTGGCCAAAGGCGCAAATCTGAAGACGTTTGAAGTCATCCAAGTGCAGCCGGGAACGCCCGCAACGGACGCCGGCATTCGGCAAGGAGACCTGATCGCCGCCATTGACGACGAAGCGGCGGCCGACCTGACCCTCTCTGCCATTCGTGACTTGTTCCGCCAAGTCGGCCACGAATACAAGCTGCTCATAGACCGCAAGGGACAATCGCTAACCATTTCGATCAAGATGCATCGGCTGATTTAAGTCGTCATTCCGAGCGTTTGTTCGCGTCATCGGCGACCGCATCCCTAGAAGAACTGGAAGCTGACCGTGGCAATCGGCCCGCCTCCCGCAGAGAACGTCGCAATAAATATTCGATCTGGGCATTCAGGCTGCGCAATTCATCCGCGGCCCACCTTTCTAGAGCGTCGTGCGTCGCACGATCGAGCCGCAGAAGAAATGGTTTGCGCTCCCCCATCGCGCTCCTAGCTGTAGAGCGTCCCAGCGTTGACCACCGGCTGCGGGCTGCGCTCGCCGCACAACACGACCAATAGATTGCTCACCATCGCCGCACGGCGTTCCGGATCGAGTTCCACCACCTTTCGTTCCGACAGTTGGTCTAGCGCCATCTGCACGATGCTCACGGCTCCTTCTACGATCGTCTGCCTCGCTGCGATGATTGCCGACGCTTGTTGCCGCTGCAGCATCGCTCCTGCAATTTCCGCGGCGTATGCCAGATGGCTGATGCGCGCTTCCACCACCTGCACTCCGGCTTTCGCCAAGCGCTCCTGGATTTCCTTCTGTAGTTCCGCTGCAGTCTCTGCGATGTGGCTTCGCAAGCTCATTTGCCCGGCCACGTGCGAATCGTAGGCGTACGAAGTCGCCATCGTGCGCAACGCGCTCTCGCTCTGCACTTGCACAAAATTTTCGTAGCTATCCACCTGGAAGACCGCCTCCGCCGTATCCACCACCTGCCACACCACTACTGCTGCGATTTCGATGGGATTGCCATCCAAGTCGTTTACCTTCAATTTGTCCGTCTCAAAATTCCGTATGCGCAGTGAAATCTTTCGCTTGGTAGTGAACGGGTTTACCCAGCGAAATCCTTGATCGCGCAGCGTTCCAACATACGTTCCGAAAAGCTGGAGAACCTGGCCCTCGTTGGGGTTCACGATCAGCAATCCGCTCAGACAAACGATCTCCGCCAGCAGAGCAAACGCCGCAACCAGGATCGCGCCCAAGGATTGCATCTGAAACGAGCTGATCAGCACCAAGCCGGTCCCGCCAATCGCCACGAGCAGGAGCAACAACATCGCGCCACCAGGAAGCGAGAAAGCTGGTTTTTCTCTCATCGAATTCCTCCGACCGAGCATATCTCCATGATATCACATTGATTTCACGTGTCAAGAAGAGTCTCGGACATGCTGCAAACCTCCCATTGCCAGATGGTTCGAGACTGCTGACGGAGCTCACCGAGAACACATCGTGGGTTAGAGTCTGCTCTGCGCGGTGCTTGTGATTGCACCGAAGGCTCAAAAAAGGATCGAAGGGGCTGGACTAGTGCTCGAATTTCTTTACCGTCATTGCCATTTCGTGGAGGCGAAGGTCGACCTTGCAAAAAACCGTGTCGGGCTCATGCTTGCCGGTCGGGAGCCTTTTGCCCGCGTGGCATCCAGTCAGGATTTCGATTCCCTGCTCGACGGTCGCGACGGGATAGAGATGGAACTGGCCTTTCGCGACGGCCTCAATCACTTCGTCGCGCAGCATCAAGTCATCCACATTTTCCGCCGGAATCAAGACGCCCTGCTTGCCCGTCAGTCCCTTCAACTTGCAAACATCGTAGAAGCCTTCGATCTTCTGATTCACGCCGCCAATCGGCTGAATGTCGCCCTGTTGATTCACCGAGCCGGTCACGGCCAATTCCTGCCGAATCGGAATCCCAGAAAGCGCGGAAAGCAACGCGTAAATTTCAGTGGAACTTGCGCTGTCGCCATCCACGCCTGAGTACGACTGTTCGAAGCACAGGCTCGCCGAGAGTGCCAGCGGCTTGTCTTGGGCAAACGTGCGGCGGATATATCCGGAAATGATGTGCACGCCCTTGTCGTGGAAACGCCCACTGAGATTCGCTTCGCGTTCGATATTGATGATTCCCACTTTTCCTGGCGAGGCTGAAGCCGTGATTCGCACCGGCTTTCCAAAGGCATAGCCACCGATTTCGAGCACGCTCAAACCATTCACCTGCCCCACGCGCGCACCGGTGGTATCGATGAACAAAAGATTCTGCTCGATCATTTCGCGGATTTTGGTTTCGGTGAGGTTGTGCCGCTCGATTTTGGAATCGAGAGCCTGCCGCACATGCGCGGCAGTCACCACGGATTGGCCTTCATTGCGCGCGATATAAGAAGATTCGCGAGCGAGATCCGCCAGATCGAAGAACCGCGTCGTAATTTTTCCACGGCGTCCCGCCAGCCGCACTCCATGTTCCAGAATGGCCGCGAATGCGGTGCGGTCAAACGGGCAAAGTTTCTCGTCGTCACAAATCTTCCGCAGCCGTCCCGCGTACTGCCGGATTACTTCGTCGCTCCACTTCATCTCCTCGTCGAATTCCACGCGCACTTTGAAAATCTTTTTGAAGTCTTCCTCGAAGTCGTAGAGCAGCTCGTACATGTCGCGATCGCCGATCAGAATAATTTTCACGTGAACGTCAATCGGCTCCGGCTTCAGCGCTGCCGTGCTGAATGGGAAAAACACGTCCACGGGCTGAATTTCCAGCTTGCCGTGATTCAACGTGCGTTTCAGGGTGCGCCAAACGCCCGTTTCGGTGAGCGTATCGAGCGCGTACATCACCAAGAATCCGCCGTCGGCGCGCAGCAGCGAGCCGCCGCGCAGGTCCATGAAATCAGAACTCCATCCGCCCCGCGTATCGTAACTGCGATGAATGGTGCCAAACAGGTTCGCGTACGTCGGGATCGTCTCGAAAATTACCGGGCACTTTTCGCGCTCGCCGTGCGCCAAGATTACGTTCACGCCGTACACGCGGAAGGGATCGCGTTCCTGCCTCTCGACCCGCGGCCCGGGACCGCCCTCCGATGGCGGCTGATCTTCCTCGCCCTCGCGCTCCTTGAACGGCTCCAAGTTGTCGAGGATGTGATGGCGCACTTCTTCGAGATATTCCGAAATTTGCGTGCTCGGATATTTTTCCTTGAGTTCTTCGATCACGCCGTCCACCAGCACCGACGCAGCTTCTTGCTCCAAATAGCTCATTTCGCTGGCCAGCTCGCGCGAAAGCGAGAGCGTCTTCCGGTAAACCACCGTGAATTCCTGTCGAAACTGGTCGTACTTCCTCTCGAGTTCCTCAGCGGCTACGCTCTCGAGTTTTCCTTCCTGCACCATCTTGGGAATTTCCTCGATGGGGACCATCTGCCCCTCGAGCACCGGAAAGATCTCCGGCAGCGCCACCGCACCGACCTGCATACGGCCAAGCGCGAATTGTTCCCGCGCAATGCGGCGCGTGAAATCATCCATCAATTCCTTTTCGCGCTGCGTGAACCGTTCCACGATCCGCGTTTTCTGTCGCTGGAAAGGCTCGCCTTCGAATACTTGGGGAATGCGCCGGCGCAGAAAGTCAATTCCCGATTCCACTTCCTTTTTGAACGCGTTCGCCTGTCCGCGCGGCAATGTCAGCAAGCGCGGCCGATCAGCATTCTTGAAACTATTTACGTACGCGCGGTCTGGGGCAGGTTCGCTCTGCGGATGCATCTCTTCGATCATTCGGACGATCATGCCCCCACGGCTCGTCCCGGAAAGCCCGCATACGAAAAGGTTGTAGCCGGGAGCCGTCAAATCCACGCCCATCCGTAAAGCGCGCAGAGCGCGCTCCTGTCCCGGATCGCCCGTCGAGGGCGGCACCTCCGCTGTTGTCTCAAATGGAATCGCCGAGGGATCACAATGCCAGCGAAGTTTTTCTGGCGGCAGCGTTAGATGTTTTGGCTTGGAATTCTTGCTCATTCGCACGTCCGAAGGGCGCTACTCTAGCACGGCCTCCTTCTTCTTCCCATTTACTTGCGATCCAATGTTTCCACCCGGAGCACTTGGCGCGTAAAGGTCCAGCAGGCTCGCGGCCGTCGCCACCACGATGGGCCCCACCACAACGCCCAGCAACCCAAACACGCTGATGCCGCCTAACACGCTGATGAAAACCACCAGCCCGCCCATTTCCGTGCGCCCGCCAATCACCCAGGGACGAACGACGTTGTCCACCAGCCCGACGATGATGCTGCAGAAAACCGCGAGCAGGATTCCGGCGCCGATGTGGCCCTGCACGATCAAATTGATCGCCGCCGGCGCCCAAATTAAAGCCGATCCCACCACCGGAACCAGCGAGAAAAATCCCATCATCACGCCCCAAAAAACTGGCGCGTTGATTCCCGTCAGGCCGAAAGCGATGCCTCCCAAAATTCCGTGCGCTGCAGCCGCCACTCCGCTCGATACAACGCTGGCAAAAATCAGGTCGTGCGCTTCCCGCATCATCCGGTCGCGATGCTCGGCCTCGAATGGCAATATCTCGCGCACTCGTTCAACGATCGATTCGCCGTCGCGATACAAATAAAACATCGCCAAAATCATGACGCTCAGGTGAAACAGGAATACCGCAGTGTTCTTCAGCACTGTCCCGACGCGCGCGGCCACAAACGTCGCCGCTTGATCCGCATACTTTCCCACAATCGTGCTGAGGCTCGTCATGTTGTTGTCCGCAAACCGCGCTTCGAGCTGAAGCCAGACGCGGTTCACCCAATCGAAATGACCATTTTGGATTTGCAGTTGCAAATCCTGTACGGCCTGGACACCTTGACGAACAAACGCAGCCATCACCAGGAGCGTGGGCACAATTAGAAGCACGGTAATGCCTACCGTGCACAATAGAGCCGCAACGGTTGGACGAAAGCGCGCCCGTGACCACCCGTACGCCGGATAGGACACCACTACAATGATCACCGCCCAGGCCAGCGCCGCCAGGAAAGGCTGAAACACCAGGAAAACGAAATAGGCGAGAATCACCACGATTCCGTAAAAAAGGACGGTGCCCAAACGTTTCTGCGTTGTGTGTTCGGCGCTCAAAAAATCTCGCTTTTCTCTGCTCGCAAGGAGACTGATAGTTTCAATCGCCCCGTTTGTCAACTACTCCAGCTGTCACCCGCGCGCGCTCGCCCGTCAGCGTCTCTCGCAGGTGCTATAATTCGCTCCAGTTTCTCCAAGCGACCATGCTAACACCCGATCCTGCCTGTCAGCACAAGCGAACTCAGCTCATCGCCAAGGATGACGATGCACAATATGTAGAGTGCCTCGACTGCGGCGAAATCTTCGAGGTAGGCGAACTTAACGAAGAAACTGGATTTGGCGAATCGCTATCCGACGCCTGATCCAAGACCAGGCTGCTCTTGTTTTCACACCCAAGAATTTCTCGCTGGCTTGGTACTGGCGGAGTACAATACTCCTTAACCCAACGCATGCGAATCACCTGTGGAGGCCCTATGCGGATAATCGTTCGCGTTGTCTCGGCCCTCGTCCTATTGTGTTTTGCGGCTTCGGCGCAAGAAGAATCAAAACCTGCAGCCACCGCCGCAGCGACGACGGCCGCCGCTGAATTCAAAATCCCGCCCGACGCCGCCAAGGCTCCCAACCCGGTCAAGCCGACTCCCACATCGCTCGCGCAAGGCAAGAAGATGTATGGATTCGACTGCGCGCTGTGTCACGGTAAAGATGGCGACGGCAAGGGCGATCTTGCAGCCGATATGAATCTGAAACTCGCGGACTACCGCGACGCGGCCGCGCTGAAGGATATGACCGATGGCGAGATGTTCTACATCATCAAGAACGGAAAAGGCCAGATGACGGGCGAAGCGGATCGTGTCAAGCCCGAAGAAATCTGGAATCTTGTGAACTACGTCCGCTCGCTAGCAAAAAGGAGTGCAACCGCTCCGCCCAAAGCTCCAGGATCGTAAGAGGCCTACCCGTGCAGATTCTGGATGTCCAGGATTGTCAGCGAATGTTAAGTTTCTGAATGATGCGGATCACATCGGCGGGAGAAACATCGTAGAGCGCGTGTTCGTCTTCCTGCTCCAATCGCTCGCGCAAATATTCGGCAGCAATATAGCTAGCTTCGCGATCGCTTAGATTTCGCCCTGTACGCCCCCTGAACTCTACAAATCCGGGATGAGCCAATCCCAAGACAACGCCTTTGCCGTCCACGAAGAACTTGCAATCCATCGTGTCCGCGTGACGCGTCGCGATTCCATTCCAGCAGTGAGAAAACCGGCAGCGATAGACATAATCGGTCACCTTCGACGGCACATCAAACGCGCCAATAAAATCGCTCATCGCGCCGACGTTTGGAATCGCGGTTACTTCTGATTTGGCCATAAGCCTCCCGGTGAATTGATCAAGCCGCGTTCAAACTTCCAAGCCGGACCTTATTTCCTCACACCAGCCATCGCAGCCTGACCGCTCTGTTGATAACTGCGGATCGCCGCAGCTACTCCAGCCCCTGCAGGCACCCGTAATCCCTGGTCCAGCAAAACCTTTTCGAATGCCGCAAGAAACAACAGCACGTTCGTATTCTGGCTCGAATATCCCATCAATCCTACGCGCCAGATTTTCCCCTTTACCGCGCCGAAGCCACCTGCTATTTCGATATTGAATTCATCCAACAACTGCATCCGCACCTTTCGGTCGTCAGCTCCGGCCGGAATCTTTACACCGGTCACTGTGACCAGCCGCTCCGCCGGATCGGCTACGAACATTTCCAGTCCCATCGCTTCGAGCCCGGCGATCAGAGCCAGCTGATTATTTCGGTGACGCTCCCAACGCGCTTCCAATCCTTCTTCAAGCACCAATCGCAACGCTTCACGCATTCCGTAAATCAAGGAAATCGGCGGCGTGTGATGATACGTTCGCTCGCTGCCCCACATCGTCATAATTGGCGTGAAATCGAAATACCAGCTGCCCACCGGAGTCTTTCGTGTGCGCATCAATTCTTCGACGCGCCCATTCACCGTAATCGGCGCCATTCCCGGCGGCGCGCTCAATGCTTTCTGTGATCCGCTGAAGCAAATGTCGATCTTCTCCCGATCGATGTCGAGGGGCATTCCCGCCAGCGTCGCAACTGCATCCACCACCAGCAACGCACCCAGCTCTTCCGCCACTTTCTTGTAGTCCGCGAGCCGCTGCGCCACCCCGCTCGAAGTCTCGCCATGCGCCAGACCGACAAATTTGATCTTTTTGCCCTTGCCCGCGCGGCGGACGTCTTCCGGATCGACGGTTCGTCCGTAAGGCGCTTCCACGCGAATTACCTTCGCCGGACTGCGCTCGGCGATCACCGCCATTCGCTCGGAAAACCAGCCGTTCACACAAACGATGCACTCATCGCCTTCTTCAAGTGGATTCAAGACCGCCGCCTCAATGCCCCCCGAGCCGGACGCCGAAATCGGAAACGTAATGCGATTTTCCGTCTGAAAAACCCGTCGCAGCAGCACTTGCACGTCGCTCATCATGGCCGTGAACCACGGGTCCATGTGGCCTACGAGGGGAGTGCTGATCGCGCGGTACACACGCGGGTCCATATTGGAAGGACCCGGTGTCATCATCAAGCGCGTTGGAGGGAGAAGTTCGCCAATGATTTCATTCATTATCACATTCCTCGCTGCGCCTCAATCCGCTAGGCTTTCAGGACAAGAGGCAAGAGCTTTAGTCTCGCTAAACTCTCGGCCCGGGGTCAACCTCCAAAATGGTACCAAAAACTGAATTGGCGGGCCGATCCAGGGAGCATTTTACCTTCACGGTTAACTGATTGGAATCACAGGGAGTAGCAGTTTCCGCAACTTCCGCGTCGTCGAGTTGAACGCCCTATACCCCTATGCTAGATTTTCTAATTAGCCTCAAATCAACATGAGCGATAGCAAACCCACGACGTCGCCGGTCGCGAAGCCAAAAATCTCTCGCGTGGAGGTGTATTGGCACACGGTCACCTACAAGACCGTGGCTCTGTACGTTCTCCTGATCGGCACCATCATCGGCTCAGCCACTTATCTGGTATTTCCAGAGACGTCCGCCAGCCTGATTCGCAAGATCACCGAAACGATCACGCCGCACGACACGGGCGTCGCAACCATCAGTGCGCGCCAGGCTCGCTTCGTCAACCTCGACGGCAAAGTTCAAGTGAAGAAAGTGAATTCGGTAACTTGGGCAAACGCTGACTATCAACTTACACTCGATAAGGGCGATTTGATCCAGACTGCCTCCGAAGGAGTGGCGCGCATCCAATTCGCCGATGGAACCACGTACACTGTGAAAGGCGATACTCTGGTTACCGTGGAAGAAAATCTCGTGGAACAGGATCATGCGTCTTCGGTCGGTGTGCACATCTCTTCGGGTCAGGTGGATCTGGCGACCGGCGCGTGGGAAGTGCCGGGCTCTAAAGCTGAGGTTTCCTTCGAGAATGCCGTGGCCTCGCTGCAAGCAAATAGCCGTGCTGCGGTGCGCAGTGATCCGGAAACCAAACAGCAGGAAATCACCGTTGCGTCTGGTAGCGCGGAATTGAGCCGTGGCGGTGAACATTTGGACATCGGACAGTGGGAGCGGGTAACGTTTCCGACAGGCGGCGCGATAACAAAATCGCAAGTGCTGGCTCCGCCGGATTTAGTACAGCCGCTGAACCTGCAGCCTATCATCGTCGCCGACCCCAAGCGCGATCCGGTTCATTTCTCGTGGAATGCAGTGGCCACCGCCAAGGCCTATGATTTTCAGATCAGCAACACGGCGGCGTTCAATCACGTCTTGATCGACAAGAAAACCCCGAATGAGAGCGTGGACATTGCGGGCCTGGAACCCGGCGACTATTTCTGGCGCGTGCGTGCCATCGACGCCGACAACAAATCCAGCGACGTGAGCGACTCTTTCAAATTCATTCTCGTCATTCAGGGCAAAGAACAGGAAATGCTGCTGGAAGTGAATTCAACCGAACTGCAAGGCAACGTCGTCGAAGTAATCGGACGCACCGAACCCGGCGCTGCGCTCATTATCAACGGCGAGGAAGTTGCCAGCATTCAGTCCGACGGGCATTTTCGTCATTTCCTGCCGCCGATGGGCAAGGGCAGCCATGAAATTGTCATCACCGGTCAAAATCGCAGGGGTGGTACGGCGACCAAGCGCGTGGAAGTCGTAATTCCGTAGAAATCGCCGGCCCGCCAAAAGACCGGTCAAATCAAACTCGTCGCCGCGGCGGCGCGCAAGTGGAATCTGGGGGAAGCAAGACGTGACGAAAAACGGTTACAACATGCGGTCGGTCTTCAGTCTGTTCTCATCCGACCTGGCCATCGATTTGGGTACCGCTAATACGCTGGTTTTTGCACGTAGTAAGGGCATCGTGGTGAATGAACCCTCCATCGTCGCCATCAACAAGAACAGCGGTGAAGTCGTAGCCGTGGGGCGCGAAGCAAAAGATATGCTCGGCCGCACGCCCGGCAACGTGGTTGCCATCAAGCCGATGAAGGACGGCGTCATCGCCGACTTCAAAGTCACCGAAAAAATGCTCACTTATTTCATTCAGAAAGCGCACAACCGCCGCGTGCTCGTACATCCGCGCATCGTGATTGGCGTGCCCAGCGAAATCACGCCGGTTGAAAAACGCGCCGTGCAAGATTCCGCATATCGCGCGCGTGCCAGCGAAGTGTATCTCGTCGAACAAGCCATGGCCGCGGCCATCGGCGCGGGTCTGCCCATCGAGGAACCTTCCGGCAACATGGTAGTGGATATCGGCGGCGGCACCACGGACATCGCCGTCATCTCCATGAGCGGCATCGTTTATTCGCGCTCAGTGCGTGTCGCAGGAAACGAAATGGACGAAGCTGTAATGCACTACTTGAAAAGAAAATATAATCTCCTGGTCGGCGAACGCACCGCAGAGCAAATCAAAATCGAAATTGGCTCGGCCTATCCGCTCGAAAAACCTCTCACGCTTGAAGTGAAAGGCCGCAACCTGATCGAAGGCGTGCCGCGCACCGTCACGATTGACGATAGTGAAATTCGTGAAGCGCTGTCCGAGTGTATTTCAACGATACTGAACGCGATTCGCGTTGCACTAGAGCGTACGCCTCCCGAGCTTTCCGCGGACATCAGCGACCGCGGCATCGTTCTCACCGGCGGCGGCGCGCTCATCAAGAATCTCGATAAGCGCATCCGCGAAGAAACCGGCCTTCCGGTTTCTATCGCCGATGATCCGCTCGCGTCCGTCGTTCTCGGAACCGGCAAAATGCTGAGCGATTTCCGCCTGCTGCGCCTCGTTTCGATCGATTGACCTCGATTGCTCGAGATTAGAGAGAAACAGATCAAGGCTGTTAGCTTATGATCGACACTTATTCCCGTCGTCGCCCACTCGCGCTGCTGGCTGTCGTGGTGGTCGCACAAGTGCTCTTGCTCGCCTTTCAGATCAAGGGCGAGCACGACGTCCGCCTCATTCGCTTCTGGGCCGTCGAGCTGGTCACCCCGCTCGAGCGTGCTGGTACCTGGATGTTCTCCAGGGTGGGCGGCGCCTGGGGCGGCTACGTGGGCCTGCGCAACGCTCGCGCTGAAAACGAGCGTATGCGAGCGCAACTGGACCAACTCGAGTTACGCAATCGCGAACTGGAAAGCCATGCAGCCGAAGCGCAGCGCCTGGAAACCTTGCTAAGCTTCCGCGAAGCCCATCCGGAAGCTTCCATGCTGGCGGCACAAGTTATAGGTTCAAGTGCGGACCCCACTTCGCACACGCTTTTCATTAATCGTGGCGAACGGGATCATCTGCGGCTGAATCTCGGCGTGGTCACACCGGAGGGCATCGTCGGCAAAATCGTCGAGGTTCTGCCCAACACGGCCCAAGTCCTGCTGATCAATGACAAAGACAGCGGCGTCGGCGCGCTTTTCTCCGGTTCGCGCACTCACGGAGTCGTAAAGGGCAGCGGCGATCCCGAACCGCGCATGGATTACGTCGTCAACGACGAGAAAGTTCAGCCCGGCGATCTGATCGCAACCTCCGGCGAGGATCGCATTTTCCCCAAGGACTTTCCCATTGGCGCCGTGGAGGGCGCCAAGCCAGGGAATCCGTTTCAGACCATTCGCGTGCATCCTGCCGCGCGCTTGGACCGGCTCGAAGATGTGATCGTCCTGCTATCCCAGCAGCAGGTTGTCTTTAAGAAGCCAGAAACGTCGGCCACAGCGGCAGCTGCTCCAGCGGCGCCTCCTATTGCACAACCCGGCGTGACAGAAGCTACGCGGCAAAAACCCGCCGCCCCCAAACCGTGAGATGGCGTACATGCTAAATGTCGGAGAGCGCCCGGATCCCAACGTCGAGGTCCACAAATTCTACAGCGGCGCCGTTCTCGGCGTAGCACTGTTAGCGCTTGTGTTTCAGGCTTTCCTGCACAAATACGGCCGTTGGGCCGAATTGATTGACCTGCCTTTGTTGGTCACGATTTATTTCGGAGTGAGCCGCAGGAACCCGGTGACCGGGATGTTTCTCGGAGGCACCATTGGGATTCTTCAGGATGCGCTGAGCCATGACAATCCCATCGGCATGTACGGAATCGCGAAGACAATCATCGGCTACCTGGCATCCTCTATTGGTGGCCGCGTCGATACCGAGCATCCCGTCAGCCGGTTTCTCCTGGTTTTTTTCTGCTTCCATTTTCACCAAGTGATCCTCGCAATTACTCAGCGTGTGCTACTGAATCATTCAGCCCCTCTTTTCACGCTGCGCCTGCTGCTCGATTCCCTGGTAACGGGTGCCTTCGCTGTTCCCCTCTTCGCGCTGCTCGACCGCCTCCGCAGACCCTCCTGACACAACCGGCTATCGCCTATTTTCGACCAAGTCGCCCTCGGTACAGGTGACCGAATAGACATGGTCAACTTGCAGCCCACGCTCCGCGAGTGTTAGCTTAGTTACCACTTCGAGCGATTTCTGAATTCGAAGTTTGTGCGCGCATCAGGGCCAAGAAGACCCGCGCAGGAGCAGAAATTCCGTTGCCGTCGTGGAATGTTAACGATCAGAAAATCCCGCAGGGACGCCTTGCGCTCGTTTCTTATGTTTCCGTGATCGTCGTCGTTCTCCTCATGATCGGCTTTTGGAAACTGCAGGTCGTGCAGTCCGGCCATTTTGCCGATTTGGCGGACCGCAACCGCACCCGCTCGATCCCCATCATCGCGCCGCGTGGCCCCATGTTGGATCGCGAAGGTCGCGTCTTGGTGGATAGCTATCCTTCCTTCAGCATTCTCCTGCTGCGCGACGATCCCAAATCGCTCGAAAAAAGCCTGCCGCAAATTGAAGAGGGGCTCGGCATCAGCCGCGCCGATCTCCAGCAGGAACTGGAAACCGCCAAGAACGAGCCCAAGTTTCAGCCGGTTGTAATCAAACCCGCCGCATCGCAGGCAGACATTGCCTTTGTCGAATCGCACCGGGCCGACCTGCCCTTGCTTGAGCTGATGATGGTCCAGCGCCGCCGCTACCCGCAGAATGAAATGGCGGCAAATACCATCGGCTACGTCGGCGAGGTGTCCGCCCAACAACTCGAAGATAGCGACGGACACTATCGTCCCGGCGACATCGTCGGAAAAGCGGGCCTCGAGCGCGAATACAACGATCAGCTCGAAGGCACGGACGGCATGCGCCGCGTCGTCGTCAACAGCGTGGGCAAAGTCATGCGCACGCTCGACAATGTGGACGCCATCCCCGGCAAGCCCATCCAACTCTCAATTGACTATGACCTACAAGCCATCGCCGAAGCGGATATGGCGGGCAAGACAGGCGCAGTCGTCGCCATGGACGCCCGCACTGGCGAAATCCTGGCAATGCTCAGCAAGCCCACCTTCGACCCCAACGATTTCGCCGTGCGGATCCCGCAGGATGAATGGCAGAAGTTGAACACCGACAAAAACACGCCCCTACTGAATCGCGCGATTCAGGCGCAGCTCGCTCCGGGATCCGTTTTCAAGATTGTTATGGCCGCGGCTATGCTCGAATCGAAAGCGATTCCGGAGTCTTACTCTGTATATTGTCCGGGTCACGCGAACTTTTACGGTCGTGAATTTCACTGCTGGCGCCCGCAAGGACACGGAACCGTGAGTCTTCATAACGCCATCGTGGATTCCTGCGACGTTTTTTTCTACAACGTCGGCAAGCAGCTGGGGATCGACAAGATTGCTTACTACGGCTCAGGCCTGGGCCTCGGCAAACGCACGGGGATTGATCTGCCGAGCGAAGAACCCGGCCTGATGCCTTCGGAACCGTGGGTCGAGCGCGTGTTTCACCACAAGTGGTACGCGGGCGAGACGATCTCAGTCGCCATCGGCCAGGGCGCCGTCACCGTCACACCCATCCAACTCGCGCGCATGGCCGCGGCCGTTGCCAGCGGCGGCACTCTGGTGCGGCCGCACTTGCTCAAGAACGACCCCAATATGAAAACAGAAAGTTTCCCGCTCTCCGACAACACCGTTGAACAGGTCACTCAAGGCCTCTACGGTGTGGTCAACGAAGGCGGCGGCACCGCCTATCACCTGCGTCTGCAGAACATCGACCTTTGCGGCAAATCCGGCACCGCTCAGCTCATGAGCTACGACGCCGCCAATCGCATGGGCACCAAGAAAATGGACGGCTGGTTTGTCGGTTTCGCGCCGCGCCGCAACCCTGAAATCGTGGTCGCCGCGATTGTGCAGGATACCGTGGAGCATGGTGGCGAGGCCGCTGGCCCCGTTGTACGCGACATTGTAAAGACCTACTACGACAAGAAGAACGCCCGCATGCAGCAAACCGCCACAAATGATGCGCCGGCGCAGCCGCCCATCACCAAGCCGCTCGTGGCTACGGTCGGAGTGCAACACCCATGAAAGACCGTCCCCAGGTTCAAGACTTCGACTGGACTCTTCTTGCTATAGTTGCCGCCATCTGCGCTCTTGGCGTGATGGAGATCTACTCCTCCACCCACGCAAGCGCTATGGCGGGCATGCATTGGAAGCAACTGATGTGGCTCGGCATCGGAATTGCCGGAATGTTTCTTATTTCACGGATCGACTATCACACTCTGTTGGATCAAGCGCCGGTGCTTTACATGGCCGGCGTTGCGGGATTGCTCGTTGTTATGGTCATAGGCTCGACGCACTTGGGTGCCAAGCGCTGGATCTCCCTCGGCGGCATCTTCAATTTGCAAGTGTCAGAGCTTATGAAGTTGATTATAATCATAGTGCTGGCTCGCTATTTCAGCGAGGTGCGTACCGACCGTCTGACACTTCCGGATCTGGTGAAGGTGGGAGCCTTAACCATCGTTCCGGCAGCCTTGATATTGAAACAGCCGGACTTAGGAACCGCCATGGTCCTGCTGCCGGTCGCGGCGGTGGGCGCTGTTATCGCCGGAATCGAATGGAAGCATTTGGCCATCGGAGTTGTCCTGGTGGCACTATTGATCCCGTTCGGCTGGAACATGCGGCATCATTTGAAGCCCTACCAGCAGCAGCGCATTGAGACCTTCCTTCATCCGGAAGAGGATCAGCGCGGCGCCGGCTATCAGATTCTGCAGTCGGAAATCGCGGTAGGCTCAGGCGGTTTCTGGGGTAAGGGATTCGGCAAAGGCAGCCAGAACCAGTTGGGCTTTGTGCCGGTGCGGTATTCCGATTTCATTCTGGCTGCTCTGGCCGAGGAGCAGGGTTTTATCGGAGTCTGTGTTGTTCTGCTTTTGTACTTGGGTCTGATTCTGCGATTGGTGGATAACGCGCAGAAGGCGAAAGATCGTGCCGGGATGTATGTGGTAATGGGAGTCACCGCAATTCTGGGATTCCACGTTCTGGTTAATGCGTCAATGGTGATAGGCTACATGCCGGTAACGGGCATTCCTTTGCCATTGATGAGTTACGGCGGTTCTTCTACCGCGTTTGTTTTTTTGGCTTTGGGCCTGGTGATGAACGTCCGGATGCGACGTTTCGTCAACTGAGCCCGCGTATTTTGTGAAGTGCAGATGAAATCGGTGTAGTTATTGCCCGAGCCGCGGAAAGACCGCAGGCCGGAAACCTAGCTTTTTGAATCAGGTAAGCATCGGGTGAGGAAAGCAATCACACAGTCCGAAGGATTTTTCCTGGGCGGCCCGTTGTGGCCAGCGCAAGGCGTTGCCTTGCCCCACTTCGGTCGAGCGCGCGCCACTGCGCGTGCCGCCGCGGCCCGATGCGCCATGAGGAGTTTCCATGTCGAAGGAAATGGTTATATCGGCGAACCCGCACGAGACGCGGGTCGCCATTCTGGAAGAAGGTCAGCTTTGTGAGTATTACGTAGAAAGAGAAAAAGAGTTTGCGTTAGTCGGAAGCATCTACAAAGGCAAAGTCACACGCGTGCTGCCCGGCATGCAGTCTGCCTTTGTCGAAATCGGCCTCGATAGCGACGCTTTCCTTTACGTCAGCGATTTCCTCGAAGAAATCGAGGAACTCGATCACGTCGTCACCGCCGTCGAAGACAAGACTCAGAAAATGGAGGCCGAAGGCGGTCAGGTGTTTCCCACCAACCCGGGCTCGGCGCCCATCATCGAGCCGGTAGATGTCGAATCGTCTCCTGCGCCTGCCCTTGAGCCGCTCGCCGGCGAATCTATTTCAGGGTCGCACGTGGCACCAGCACCATTCACGGCTGCGCCACCTCGTCCGTCTGGAACCACATCCGGCGGGGATCGCGGTCGTTTCGAGAATCGTTCGCGCGGCCACCGGCCCGGTGGAGATCGCGGTGGCCGTTTTGGCCGTCGCGGAGGACGCGGACGAAGCGGTGGCGGCAGTGCTGGACGCGGAGGCGACCGCCGCTTCAGTCGCGAACTTCCTTCGTCCAAGTACGCTTCGTCGCATCCATCCGAGGATCACTCCGGGGAACCGGGGGCGCCGGAAGGGCACATTTCAGTCTTGCTGCCCGGGGAGTCTCTCGCGAAGTTCAAGCAGAGGAGCCCGTCGGATCCTCTGGCTTTGACCACTCCGCCGTTGGATGCCACGGCGATTTTGCCTTCTAGTCCAACCTTCGTTGAGCATGAATCGGGCTCACAGGCATCGAGCGCACCTGTAGTTGAAGCTGACGAATCGGCAGCACATGAGCATTCCACCGTCGAGGCGGCAGGACAGCAGCCTGCTACGCACGAGCCGTCCACTCGCGAGTCCTTTCCGGCGCGCGACAGTTTTATTCCTCGCACTGCTTCGTACCGCGCTTCCTCATCGTCCTCGTCCGGCCTGGAACCCCTGCCCGGCGAGTCGCTCTCGAAATGGAAGACGCATCAACATCTTCCTCCAGAACCCCGTGATGCCGAGGCCCGACCAGTTGATGATTTGCCGGTTCCCGACGCGGTCCGTTTCGCGCCCCTATCTCCGTTGGTTCCGACGGGCCCGGAGGTGGATTCCGTGTCCACCCCAGACGCTCACATCGAAGAGCCCGAAGCAACTGTCCATCATGAGGCCCTCGAGTCGGACGAGGCCGCCGGAGCACTTGAATCAGCAGACCACGAAGACCACCCGCACCCGGAACTCACTGAAGACGAAGCCACCGCGGTAGCCGAACACATCGCCGACGCGCAGGACGAGCTCGCAGCACGAAACGCGCAGGAACGTAGCTTTGCGGAAGCAGACGCGATCGCCGAAGCCGCTGGATTGACCGCGGACGAGGAAGCACACGCAACGGAAGACGCCTCCGAAGAAGAGTCCGAAGATGCCGAACTCGAACAAGAGGAGGCCGCAGCCGAAGAAGAAGGCATGATCGCGCATCCTGAGGAAGAGCCAGGAAGCGCACACGAGCAGGAAATCGCAGCAGCCGCAACATCCGAGGAAAATAGCGCTGTCCTGCCTGGTGAAAATCCCGGCGGCCAAGCGCAGCAGCCCTTCCAGGCGCGTATGCGCAACGATTTCCGGTCGCGTATGCAGAACCCATCTCGCCGTGGTGGCCGGGATCGGGGACGTCGCGAAGATCGCGGTCGCCGTCCGCAGCAAGGGCACAGCGGCGGACATGGCCACCATCGCCCGCAGCAGCCGCGCCGCACTCAGCTCATCGCGGACATGCTTAAGCAGGGCCAGGAAATCATCGTTCAAATCGCCAAGGAGCCGCTCGGCAAGAAAGGTGCGCGCATCACCAGCCACGTGGCCCTGCCCGGTCGCTTCTTGGTGTACATGCCCACGCTCGATCACACCGGCGTATCGCGCAAGATTGCTTCCGCCGAAGAGCGCTCCCGTCTGCGTCATCTGGTAAACGACGCCAAGGGCACTTCGGGCGGCGGCTTCATCGTCCGCACTGCCGCAGGCAGCGCCGCTCCGGAGGAAGTCCGCGCCGACGTCGAATTTCTCACGCGCACGTGGGCCGAAATTAAAGCGCGCTCGGAACAGCGCAAAGCGCCGTCATTGCTCCATCGCGATCTGAATCTCGTCGAACGCATCCTCCGCGATTTCATCACGCCGGATTTCAACGCGATCTGGGTAGACACGGAGGATGAATACACCAAGGTCGTTGACTTCATGAGCCGCTTCCAGCCGCAACTGGTGAATCGCGTGAAGCTTTACACTAAGTCAACGCCCGTCTTCGAAGAGTTCGGCATCCAGCAGGAAATCGACAAGGGCTTGCGTCCCAAGGTTTGGCTGAAATCCGGCGGCTACATCGTCATCAACCACACCGAGGCGCTCGTAGCCATTGATGTCAATACCGGCAAATTCGTTGGCAAAGGCTCGAATCGGCTGGAAGACACGATCGTCCGCACCAATCTAGAAGCGTGCAAGGAAATCGTCCGGCAAATGCGCCTGCGCGATTTGGGCGGCATCATTATCATCGACTTCATTGACATGGAAGAGCGCCGCAACCGCGAAAAGGTAATGGCCACCCTGGAAGATGCCCTGCGTGCCGATCGCGCGCCCTCGAAAGTTCTACGCTTCAATGAATTCGGCCTCGTCGCCATCACGCGCAAGCGCACCAAGCAAGCTCTCGAGCGCACGCTCTGCCAGCCGTGCCCGTATTGCACGGGCTCCGGCATGGTGAAATCCATCCCGACTCTTTGCTACGAAATTCAAACGGAGGCCCGCAAAATGGCTCCGGACATGGATTCCGGCAGCCTCACGCTTCGCGTCCACCCCGAGATTTCGAAAGCACTGAAAACCCGAGAATCGTCGCTAATCGAAGAGCTAGAGCGCTGGACCAAAAAGAGCGTGATCATCCAAGCCGACCCGACGCTGCACTGGGAGCAGTACGACATTTACTGACACCGAACTGTCGCCGCTTTCGCAGGGGGCGGGTGTCCGACCCGCCTCCACTTCTGCTCTGGGTATCGCGGCTAGAACCTGCCCGCGCTGTAGCGTTCCTCTTTGAACGGATCGCCGTACATGTTGTATCCATTCTGCTCCCAGAATCCCGGGGCATCGTGTTCCATAAATTCGAGTCCGCGCACCCACTTCACGCTCTTCCACGCATAAAGATGCGGCACTACCAGTCGCACGGGATAGCCATGCTCGGCGGGCAGCGGCTCGCCATTGTGCTTCAGTGCAAAGAGCGTCGTAGGCCTTCGCAAATCAGCGAGCGGCACGTTCGACGTGTATCCCTGCTCCGCCAGCACCATCACGTATTTCGCTTCGGGCTTCACCGAAACGAGCTTCATCACCTCGCTAAACGCCACACCTTCCCAGCGCACGTCAAACCGGCTCCAGCGCGTGACGCAATGCATATCTGCCGTGACGGTGCTCATCGGCAGGTGCGAGAATTCGTCCCAAGTCAAACGCAGCGGCTTTTCAACCAGCCCGGTCACCCGAAAATCCCAAGTCTTCGGATCGAATCGCGGCACAGTCCCTGCATGCAGCACGGGCCATTTGAGTGTGAGTGACTGTCCAGGCGGCAATCTGCCCGCTGCGCGCATGGCACGCTCTAATTGCTTTCGTTCGCTGCCCTCGCCAAATATCATTTCCCCAACCCCTCCAGCAAACCCTCAATCATCCATTTTAAGCCGATTCCGCAGCACACGCTTGCAGCCCCACTTTCCGGCGGGCTCACGGCGTATTTCGCTGTGCTATCATGGCGACTCCGAAATATTTCGACGCGACATCCAGGAGTTTTGCTTGGCTGCACGCATCTTGAACGGCAACGCAATCCGCGATGAAATTTACGCCGAGTTGTCCGGTGAAATTTCTGCGCTGGCCGCCGCCAGAATTCGTCCCGGCCTCGCTGCGGTGCTGGTTGGAGAAAACCCCGCCTCGAAGGTCTACGTAAAAAGCAAAATCGCGGCCTGCGAAAAGCTTGGTCTGGCGAGCATTCAAGTCACGCCGCCCGCCACGATCATCACGGCCGATTTGCTCGCGATCGTGCAAGATCTGAATCGCCGCGACGATGTGGACGGCATTCTCGTGCAGCTTCCGTTGCCGCCGCAGGTTGATGCAAAAAAAATCCTCGATGCCGTGGACCCGGCAAAAGACGTGGACGGCTTTCACCCCATCAACGTCGGCTACCTGGTCGCCGGACGCCCCACGCTCGTCGCCTGCACGCCCCTCGGCGTGATGGAAATCTTCAAGCGCAGCAACATCCCGCTCGAAGGCGCCAACGCCGTCGTGCTCGGCCGCAGCGACATTGTGGGCAAGCCCATGGCCCTGTTGCTGATGCACGCCAATGCAACGGTGACCATTTGCCACTCGAAAACCCGCGACTTGGCCGCCGTTGTCCGCCGCGCCGACATCGTCGTTGCCGCACTCGGCCGCGCCGGAATGGTTACCCCGGACTTTATTCGCCCCGGCGCCACAGTGATTGACGTTGGCATCAACCGCATCACCGATGCAGCCCAGGCCGAACAATTCTTCGCACATGTTCCTGAGCGCCTCGCCGCCTTCCGCGAAAGAGGCACGTCCTTGATCGGCGACGTGCACCCGGACGTCGCGAGCGTGGCCGGCGCGCTTACTCCCGTTCCCGGCGGAGTAGGTCCGCTGACCATCGCCATGCTCATGAGCAACACGGTGCGCGCCGCCGCGCGGCGTCGCGGTGCGCAAGTTCCAGCCGCTGCTGCGGTGCAACGCTGATGCTCCGCGTGGGACTCACCGGTGGAATCGCGTCGGGTAAATCGACGGTCGCATCTTTGCTGCGAGACATGGATTGCCCGGTCCTCGACGCCGACCCGCTGGGGCACGAGCTACTCGAGCAGGGGCAAGCGGCCTATGACGAAGTCGTGCGCGAATTCGGCAAGGAAGTTCTCGATAACTATGGCAACGTGGACCGCCGCAAGCTCGGTCCAATCGTCTTCGCCGATGCACAAAAACGCGCACGCCTGAATCAGATCCTCCATCCGCGCATCCTGGACGTGGTGCGCAAATGGTTTGCCGCCCTCGATCAGCCGGGCGGGCCGGATCTTGCCATTGTCGAAGCTGCGCTGATCATCGAAGCGAACTATCACAAAGAGCTCGATAAAGTGATGGTCTGCTGGTGCCGGCCCGAACAGCAAATCGAGCGTCTGAAACAGCGCGGCCTTACAGCTGAGCAGGCTCAAGTGCGCATCGCGGCGCAAATGCCTATGGAAGAAAAGCGGCGACTAGCCGATGAGGCGATAGATTGCTCAGGTTCGGTCGAGGAGACGGAGCGTCAGCTGGCCGAAGCCGTGAAACGCATGTTGCAGTCGGCAACCTCAAATGAAAATGCTTAGAAACATTTCCTGGAATCGCCACGTATCACAGTGCGAGGCGCGACTGCGCGGCATTTGGACGCCACGCGCCGGAATAACACCGCGGCGAAGGATCGCGATTTTGTCATGACACGCTCGGGGCGCGCCGTACGGCTGCTGGCAATCGGCCTGATAATTGGCCTCGCCGCATATTGGGCCGGCACGCGCTACGGTCAACGAAATCCTTCTTCCGTGGACGCATTGCACGCGTTACTTCCGGCGCCGAGCGCCGCAGGTTCACTCGATCCCAGCGAGGCAGAAAATGTACGCATCTATCGTCAGGCGTCTCCGGCGGTCGCTAATATCGTTACGCGCACCGTCGAGTACGATTTCTTCTACAATCCCGTGCCGGTCGAAGGAGCGGGTTCGGGCTTCCTGATTGATACCGACGGACACATTCTGACGAACTATCATGTGGTGCAGGGCGCGCAAACCATCGAGGTCACGCTTGGCGATTTGTCGCGCTACAAGGCGAAACTCATCGGCGAGGATGCTCGCAACGACATCGCCCTCATTCAGATTGACACCAAGGGCCATAAACTCACCCCGCTGCCACTCGGCGATTCACGCAACCTGCTAGTCGGCCAGCGTGCTCTCGCGATAGGCAATCCGTTTGGATTTTCCAGCACGCTCACCACAGGCATTGTCAGCGCGCTCGGACGCACGGTGCAAACCAGCGAAAGCACATTCATTGACGAGGCAATCCAAACCGACGCCGCCATCAACCGCGGAAACTCCGGCGGCCCGCTGCTCGATTCGCACGGCCAAGTGATCGGAATCAACAGCGCGATCTATGCGCCGACGGGAACAACTGCGGGCATCGGTTTTGCGATTCCCATCAATACCGCACGCCGAGTAGCCGAAGATCTAATCAAATATGGCCGCGTGCGCCGCGCCACTCTCGGCGCCGAAGGCCGCGCGCTCTGGCCGGGTCTTGCAGACGCATTGAACCTGAATGTGCAGCAAGGAATCTTGATCGAGCGCGTTGACCCCGGCGGTCCGGCCGCGAAAGCAGGAATTCGCGGAGGCAACAAATCCATGCTCGCGGGCTTGCAGGAACTTCGGATCGGTGGCGATGTTCTGATCGCGGTGGATGGCAAGGCGGTGACGAGTCAGATGGATTTGAACTTGCTGCTCAATCGTTCACAACCAGGCGACACTGTTACGCTTACGATTTTCCGCAACGGCCAGAAAATGAACGTACCGGTTACGTTGGGCGAAGGCTAGCTTCGCGCCGCGATCGAAATCTTCAGCCGTCGGTTATTTCCATTTGTTCCACTGTTCCCGCAGTTCGTCTTGCTCCTCTTCCGTCAGCTGAAACCAGGATTCCGCAGTGTCGCGCACGCGTTCGAGAGCCGCCTGCATTTCCGCCTGCTTCGCGTGCAGGACATCGCTGCCGGCATCCACCGGAACGCAAATCGGCGGCGCCACGAACATCACCGCGCGCGAAAACGGCAGCGGAACCTGAAACAGGTCCCACGACTTCTTGAACGTGAAGGCCCGCTTCAGACCAACGTGAAAGACGGAGATTCGACTGCCAGAGCGGCGCGCCAAAATCACGGGACCGGGTTTCGCCAGGTACCGCGGCCCGCGCGGGCCGTCAATTGTAAACGCGACATGCTTCCCTTCCGCGAGCCGGTGCGCCATCACCGTCAGGCCTTCGATCGCGCCGCGCGACGAACTGCCTTGCGCTGTGCCAAACCCGAGGCGCTCGATTACGCGCCGGGTCCATTGCCCGTCGAAGTTCACCGTGTTCATCACCACGACGCCGCGGTTGCGCCAAATCCATACAGCGGAAAAGATGCAGCGATGCCAAAACGCCCCGATTCCCGGCTCGCCGCTGCTGCGAATCTGGATCGCGTTCTCGATGCCGACAATCTCAGTGCGCAAGCTCGGGCCGATCAGGCGAATCGCCCAGTACACCAGCCACGCAATCACGGGAATCTGCATTTGCCGCCAGCGTGAAAGCTGCGGCCCGGTGAAATCGAATTGTGATTTGTTGCTTTCGCCGCTGGTTGCTGCGGCTGATTTCGCGTCGGTATTCACTGCGGTATAGTATAGGCGAACCTCGTACAGCTCGATGTACCCCCGAGTCAAAATCGCCAGCTTCTGGGCCGCCGCATTGCACGGGAGAGGCTCGCTTACGCGCGGGGCATTACTCGCCGCAGCGCTGGTAGTGCTGATGGCATGCCCGTCTCTGCACGCACAGCAAATGCCAGCCGGTGCTATTGGCCATGTCGAAGGCAACGACATTTCCGTGGAGAGTGGAGCGCCATCGGGTGCCGCTTCGGCAAACCCCACGCCTGGGGGATACGTATTCAACGGCAGCGTCGTGACCGTGCATGACGGCAAGGCGCGCTTAATGCTCGCCGTCGGTGGCGAAGTGGATGTTTGCGGACCCGCGAAACTCACACTCCTGGAGTCCGGCGGAGCGATCACGCTCGCGCTGGATTTTGGGCGCATTCACCTGCAGCTTCTTCGCGGCACTTCGTTGCGGATATTCACGCCGACCATTATCGCTACGCCGCTCGATATCGGCGGAGAGGCGCGGGATATCACCGCAGGCTTGGATATGAACGATTCTCTCTGCGTGCTGGCGACCAGCGGAGCCATTCGGCTCGAGCAGCAGTTCACCGGTGAAGGAATCATTGTGCCGCAGGCAGGGGAGTTCTTTCTGAATTCCGGGAAGCTGCTGCCGATCGCGGGAGCGCCGGGAAGCTGTGCGTGCGCCGCGATGCACGCACAATCCGCCCCGCCACCGCAGATTCCGGTACTAGGAGTTTCTTCGTCCGCACGATTAGAGCCGGCGCCACAACCCGCTAACGCCGTGCCAGCGCCTGCGACGCCCGCGCAGAAGACTCCAGAACCTGTCCCTGAACCGGATGTACAGTTGCGCGTTCTGGCGCAAGCGGACGAAATTCATCCGATTGCGCCACCGGCAAAAGATGCAGTGCCGCCTGCGCCGCCAGATGCGATGCCACAGTACAAGATCATCATGCCGCCGCTGGGGTTCTCGGCGGCGTCGCCTACGCCGCCCGCGGATCCGCCGATGGATGCGGTGTTACTGGTGCGCACGGTGCATGTCGAGCCGGAGTATGAATTTACCGGTCACGTGGAAGCTCCGCGCATGGAATCGCTGGATCAAGGCAATGCCGAGCGTCCATCTGCGAAGAACTCGAATTCGTCCGGAAGCAAGAAAGAAGGATTCTGGGCGCGGTTAAAGAGGGCTTTCGGCGGCTCGTAACGATAAGACTGACGTAACGCGGCTTCAAGCCCCGCTTATCTCGAAGCGCTTACGGCGGGACTGAAGTCCCGCCCTTCCCACGGCCGTTCAGAAATTTGCTTCAGAGGCCTGCACGGACAACGCGCCTGGTTAAAGCCCAGGCCACAGAACCGGAAGCATCGTGCCTCACCGCTTACATCCCTTCGTAGTTTGGCCCACCGCCGCCTTCTGGCGGAATCCAATTGATTATCTGGTAGGGGTCGGCGATGTCGCAGGTTTTGCAGTGGACGCAATTGGAGGCGTTGATTTTCAATTTTGGCGCGCCTTTTTCCGTGACCATTTCGTAGACCGCGGCGGGACAAAAATATTGGCAGGGGTTCCCGTACTCGCGCACGCAGCGATCCCCGCAGATGTTCGGATCCAGCACGACGAGATGGCACGGCTGGTCTTCTTCGTGCCGCGTGCCGGAGTGATAGACGTCTGTCAGGCGATCGAATGTGAGTTTGCCATCGCCTTTGAACCGCGTGGATTGATCCACCAGGCCACCATCGCGGTTGAGCTTGGCATATTCCTGATAGCCGGGCTTGCCGCGCATGGGATCGGTGAGTCCGCGGCCGCCCGTGAGGAATTGCAATCCGGCTTGCACGAGCCCTGAATACAGGCCGCCGTGAAAAGCCTGATGAAAATTGCGGACTGCCCACAATTCTTCTTTGATCCAGCTTTGTTCTATTTTTTGCGGATATGCCGCCAGCGTTTTTGCGGAAGTATCTCCGGCGCATAGCGCTTGGTAAATGGTTTCGGCCGCGAGCATGCCGCTCTTGATCGCGGTGTGAATCCCCTTCAGCCGCTGCGAATTCAGAAGGCTCGCGGAATCGCCGATGATCAAGCCGCCATCGACGTAACTGCGCGGCATGGAGTACCAGCCGCCATATGGAACGGTTTTCGCGCCGTAGCGGACGAGCTTGCCGCCTTCCAGAATCTTCCTCACGAAGGGATGAGTCTTGTATTTCTGGAACGCTTCGTGGGGGTCGAAGAGTGGGTCCTTGTATTCGAGCGCGACCACCATGCCGAGCGACACGCGATTATTCTGCAGGCCATACACCCAGCCGCCACCGTAGAGATCGGAACTGAGCGGCCAGCCCAGGGTGTGTGCGACGTAGCCGGTGTCAATGCGTCCGGGCTGCACGTCCCACAATTCTTTGATGCCGATGCCGTAGACTTGCGGGTTCAGGCCGTCGAGTTTCAGCTTGTTGACCAATTCTTTGGTGAGTGAGCCGCGCGGGCCTTCGGCTAGCACGGTGACTTTCGCGCGCAGCTCGTATCCCGGCGTGAAGTTGTCTTTGGGCTTGCCGTTTTTGTCTACGCCCTTGTCTTCGGTGAGCACGCCGGCAATTCCATTTTTGTCGTAGAGCAATTCCCTGCCCGCAAATTGCGTAAAAATATTGATGCCTTTCTTTTCGACCAAGGCGCCTAGCCACTTCACCAGCCTATTGAGCGAGACAACATAGTTGCCATGATTTTGCAGAGGCGGCGGAGTGATCGGCAGTTTGTAGCTGCTGGACTCGGTGAAGTAGTAGGCCGCGTCGCCGGTGACGGGGGTGTCGAGAGGAGCGGTCTTTTCGAAGTCCGGGACGAGTTCGCGCAGGCCGCGGGGATCCATAATCGCGCCGGAAAGTTGATGGGCGCCGATTTCGCGTCCTTTTTCCAGGACATAGATATTTTCGGCGGATAGCGCAGGAGATTTCTTCGCTGCGGTGTGCCTCTCGATGAGGTTTGCCAGATGCAGCGCGCAGGCCAAGCCGCCCGGACCCGCGCCAATGATTAAAACATCCGCTTCGAGCTGCTCGCGCTCGACTTTAGGGCTGTCAGTCATGGCGCCATCTTAGCAAAAGCGGGAAATTGGAAAGACAAAATTGGAACATGGGGGAAGTTGAAAATTTACAGTTGAAAATTGAAAGTCAGGCGTGGCCTCGACAGAGTCCTTGGGCTGACAAGAATGGAAGCCGTGAAGTGCGTGAAAGTCGGCGATTAAAGGTGGTTGCGGCTGTTTGTTTTGTGTGAGTTACAGGCGTTTCTAATCGCCCGGGTTGGCGATTGGAAGTTTTGTCAAGTCGGGTGGAATTCGTGAGAGTGCGTGTCGCAACAATGGTCCGTTGGCCTTGTATTGTGGCGCTTGTCGACCCGGGATTTGAGCAGGCCCGGTGCGAAACCAATGACGGCCCGAGTCGCGAGTCGGGCGAGGGAGCTGCGAGCGGAGAGCGAACAACTGGCTCGAACGATGCCGCCAACCGAAAATTGGCAAAAATATTCACGAATTACGGTAGCACAGCGACGGAAGAATTGCGAATCAGGTGTGTGTACTCATTTTCATGGTTCGTTGTGGCCCTGAAAGGACCATGCGCTATTCGTAGCGCAGGGCAACCATAGGATCCACACGCATGGCGCGGCGTGCGGGGACGTACGCGGCCAGAAACGCGACTATTCCTAGCAGCGCAGCCACGACGACGAACGTCAGCGGGTCTGTGGGCGTCACGTCGAATAGAACGCTGGACATCCAGCGCGTCAGCACGAGAGCTCCCGCCACACCGATGCACAGGCCCACCAGAACGAGGCGCACGCCATGGCCTACAATCACGCCTAGAACATCCTTCTGCTGCGCGCCGAGCGCCATGCGCAGACCGATTTCGCGGGTGCGCTGCGTCACGAGGTAGGACAAAACACCGAATATTCCCGCGGCGGTAAGCAGCAGGGCGATGGCGGCAAAAGCCCCGAGCAACAGTGTGTTGAATCGATCGGTCGCCGCCGAGGTAGATACGACGTCCCCCATCGTACGGAACGTCGAAGTCGCCTCGTCTGGATCGATCTGGTGAATGGCTTGGCGCACGACCGTTGTGAGCGTACCCGCATCGCCCGCGCCGCGAACGACCACATTCATTCTCGTGAACGATCTCGGCATGAACATTTCGGGACGAAAGGATTCCTGCAATGCGAAGTGCTTGTTGCCCCCTACGATTCCCACAATCTCGCGCTCGACGAATTCGGGTTTCCCCTCGAACATCTTTAAATGCTTTCCGATCGGGTTCTCATTCGGGAAAAACTTCTTCACGAAGGGCTCGTTGACGATCACAACCTTGCGGGATTCCACTGAATCCTGTCGCTCAAACGCTCGCCCGGCCAGCAGCGGAATCCGCATCGCTTCGAGGTAGTCTCCGTCTACGAGCCGGAAATCTGCGTCGTTGTTATCGTTTGGATTTGCGGGCGGGTGTTCGAAAATGGTGAAAAATGTATCGTTCCCTTCGCCGGTGAGAGGCAACTCGGAAACGAACCCGGCGCTTTTAACTCCCGGCGAAGATTCAATACGGTCCTGGAGCTCATGGAAGAAGGATTCCCGCTTCTGTTCGTCGTCGTACCTGGGCGAGACGAGTGAAACCTCGGTGGTGAGGACGCTTACCGGATCGAAGCCGAGCGGAGCGCGCATCAAACGCCAGAAGCTATTAAGTAACAGACCGGAAGCGATCAGCACTACCAGCGAAAGCGCCACCTCCACGACCACAAGTACGTCGTGTGCGCGATGCTTCGAGCGTGAATCGCCGGAAGCGCCACCCTCCTTTAAACTCTTCGTCAGATCGCGGCGGCTCGCTTTTAGAGCCGGCCCAAGACCAAACAGAATTCCCGTGAAGATGGCGATCATGAATGTGAAAGCCAGCACTACGCCGTTCAGATTTACTTCATCGAGGCGCGGAAGACTTTGCGGGCCGAGTTGCTTCAACAGTTCCACACCTCCGTTCGCCAGAAGGACTCCGGCGGCTCCTCCGGCGAGGGCAAGGACCAGGCTCTCCGTCAAAAGCTGTCTGATCAAACGGGAACGCCCCGCTCCCAGGGCCGTTCGGATGGCAATCTCTCGTTGCCGCACGGTATTGCGCGCGAGAAGAAGGCTCGCGATGTTGGCGCAAGCAATCAACAGAACCAGAGCGACCGCGGCTATCAGCACCACGAATGCGGGACGCACATTGCCGATCAGAACGTTGTGAAGGGCCTCGAGCTTGGCGCTGAATCCCGCATTGGTCACGGGATATTGGCTTGCGAGGCGACCCGCGATGGCGTCTAGCTCCGATTGGGCTTGGGGGATCGTAACGCCGGACTTGAGAAGTCCGATGGGGCGGAGGAAATGGGAGCGGCGGCTTTGCATTCCCTGGTTTTGAAACGGGGCCGGATACCAAAGATCGGCTTTGGTAAGGAGCGGAATGTCGTTCGCGAGGACGCCGACAATCGTGCGCGTCTTGCCGTCGAGCGAAATGGATTTCCCGACGACGTTCGGATCGCTGGCAAAATTTTCCTGCCACAAATGGTGACTGAGAATTACGATTTCGGGATCTGGCGTGTTTTCGTCTGATGGACCGAACAGGCGACCATACCGGGCTTGAATTCCAAGCGCATCAAAAAAGCCCGCAGTGATCATCGAGCCTTTGATCTGAATGGGCTTGTCGTTGCCCGTGAGATTGAAAAGCGAATCCCCTCCGGCCATCGCACCGTAGTATTCGAAGGAGTGGCTCTGGGTGCGATAATCCACAAAATCGGCCGGTGAAACTGCCGCCTGGTCACACAGCGAGCAATTCCCCCAAGTCCAGACCAGCCGCGCTGGATTCTTGAACGGCAAGGGGCGCAGCAGCACCGCGTCGACGACGGAGAACAGCGCGGTGTTGGCGCCGATGCCAAGCGCGAGGGTGAGGATGGCGATCGCTGTGAACCCCGGAGATTTCGCGAGCGTACGGATGCTGTAGCGAACGTCTTGCAGCAGTGTGCCCATTCCTATCTCCTCTTCAAGCTTTGCTGGTGAATCACGCGCTTCTACTCGTGGCGAAGGGCGATCATCGGGTCTACTGCTGCGGCGCGGCGAGCCGGCAGATAGCTGGCCAGGAAGATGGCGACGCCCAAAACCGCGGATGCAGCGAGATAGATGGTCGGGTCGGTGACGCTAACGCCAAAGAGCAGGCCCGCGAGCATACGGGCTAGCGCGGCTGCTCCGGCGAGACCGAGCAAAATGCCGACGAAGGTGAGGCGGACGCTATGCGCCAGAACCAATTTCTGGACACTGCGCGGGCTGGCACCGAGGGCCATGCGAATGCCGATTTCTTTGGTTCGGCCGGAGACGATGAAGGCCATCACGCCGTAAATTCCGATGGCCGCGAGAAACAGCGCGAGCAGTCCAAAGAAATTGCTGAATTGCGTGAACACGCGGAACGGCGCTTCCTGCTCGCTGACCAATTGGCTGAGGGGAATAGCTTCGGAGACGGGCTGGTCAGGATCGAGCGACGCGACTGCTTCACGCAGCGCGGCGACCAGCGGCAGAGGATCTCCGGCAGAGCGAAGTACCACGGTGATCGAACGACTCGGCGATTGTGCAAAGGGAATATAGCTTTCGGACGAAGGCGGATTGTTGAAATCGGTAGTCAGGTGCAGATCTCTGACGATGCCGACCACGGTTCGTTCAGAGGTGCTTTCTCTGCCGAGCTGAATCTTTTGGCCTAGCGGGTCTTGACCTGGGAAATAGCGATGGGCGAGGGTCTGATCGATCACGATGACCGGCGGCGAATCCGAGGCGTCCTGATCGGAGACGAAGCGGCCGCGAATCATTTGCAAACCTAAAGCGGAGAAATAACCCGGAGTGGCGGCAGTAATCGCAGTGAAGGGGATGCTTCCAGGATCAGGAGCGGGGCGGCCCGGGAAAAACATCTCCGCGGACGCGTAGTTCATACCGAAGGGAATGTACTGAGTTACGGCGGAAGAAGTCACTTGCGGAAGTGCGCGAAGGCGGTCGAGCAAGCGATCGTAGAAAGCGGCGGCTTGGCGAAGGTCGCGGTATTTCGTTTCCGGAAGCGCGATTTGCGCGGTCAGGACGTGCTCGGGGCGGAAACCGAGATCCACGTTATTAATATTTTTCATCCATTTGATCATCAGGCCCGCGGGAACCAGCGCCATCAATGCCAGAGCAACTTCGAGGACAATGAGAACTTTTCTCATGCGACGCCCACGCACGCTGACGGACGCCGAGCTACCTGCGTCCTTCAGCGTGGAGGTGAGACTGGGATTCGAGCTTTGTAACGCCGGCGCGAGACCGAATATCACGGCAGTGAACAGAGCAATTCCGACAGAGTATGCGAGCGTGGCGAAATCCACATAGACCCGGCCGTAATTGGGAAGATAGCCCCGATTCGTGAACGGAATCGCGGACGTTACCCATTCGCCTCCCCAAGCGCTCAGAAATATGCCGAGCGCGGCAGCGAACAGGAACAGCCAAATATTCTCGGTCAAGAGTTGACGCACGATGCGGAAACGGCCGGCGCCGAGCGAAATTCGCAGCGCCATTTCCTTTTGGCGAGCCAGGGCGCGGGCCAGCAGGATTCCGGCGACGTTGGCGCAGGCAATGAGCAAGATGCAAATACCGACGCAGAAACTCATGTAGATGCCTTGATCGCCGACGTGCTTGCCTTCTTCGTGGCGCAGGCTATTCACAAAAATTCCGCTATGGGTGTTCGTGGCGGGGTAGAGCTTTTCGAGGCGCTGAGCAATGGGATCCATTGCTTGTTGCGCTTGGGCGACGGTGACGCCGGGCTTCAGGCGGCCCAGCACGTTGAGCCATCCATTGTCGCGATCGGTGCGCTCTTTTTCCGTGAGCGCGAGGGGAACCCAAAGATTGGTGCGGCCCATCAGCGGAAGATGAAAATCTTCGGCCATTACGCCAATGACGGTGTAGGTTTCGCCGTCGAGAGTGATTGTTTTTCCGATTTCGTTGCGGTCGGAATTGAAGCGGTCGTGCCAGAGGCCGTAGCCGAGGATCGCTACGTGAGTGTCGCCGGTTTGCTCTTCTTCGGGGCGGAACGCGCGGCCCATTGCGGGCTGGGTTTCGAGAGTCTCAAAGAAATTCGCGCTGACGCGCGCGCCGAGAATTCTTTCGGGACGATCTTTGCCGGTGAGATTGAAATTGGTGGTGGTCCAAGCGGAAAGATTTTCGAAAACGGTGTTCTGTTCGCGCCAATCGTTGAAATCCGGGGTGGAACAGGAGTTTTCCCAGCCCTTCTGGGTGTCAATTTCCCAGAGGACGGTTAGTTGGTCGGAGTGCGGGAAAGTGGCGGCGTTCAGCACCCATTGGCGGACCATGTTGAACAGCAGTGTGCTGCTGGCGATGCCAAGCGACAGCGTGACGATGATGAGGATAGCGACACCGGGTGTTTTCGCCAGCGTGCGGATGCCGTAGCGCAGGTCTTGCAGGAAGGTTTGCATCGACACGCTCCTTAATTCGTTCCAGCCGAGTCAGTGTCTTAACGGATACACCAAGACGTAGGAAGATTTGCAGCTCAGATGCCAACCGACGGAGGAAATAAGAGACTTGGATTCAGCGATCTACAGGCGCGGGCAGGGCGCCGAGCGGGAGGAATGCGCGGTCGCGGGATAGGGGCGTCGCGAAATTGGACAATAGGTTACGCGGATTTAGACTTTTCTAGCTCTTCGATCAGGGCCGGGACGATTTCAAAGAGGTCCCCTACTACGCCGTAATCAGCTACTTCGAAGATCGGGGCGTTCTGGTCTTTGTTGATGGCAGCGATGGTGCGGGCACCTTTCATGCCAACTACGTGCTGGATGGCGCCGCTGATGCCTAGCGCGAGGTAAAGCTTGGGCGCAACCGTCTGGCCAGAGCTGCCGATCTGGCGATCCATGGGGAGCCAGCCTTCGTCGCAGATGGGGCGCGAGGCGCAGATTTCGCCGCCGATGAGCTTGGCGAGTTTTTCGGCCATGGGGATATTTTCTGGCGCTTTGATGCCGCGACCGACCGAAACCAGGATCGGGGCTTGCGTAAGGTCCACGGCTTGCTTGGCTTCGCGGAAAAGTTCGAGCGGCTTGGTGCGGATTTGGTCTGGTTGCAGATTTATGCTGAGGGATTTTACGGGCGCCTTGCCTGATGAGTGCTTAGCGCTGAGGTCGGCGCGGAATGCGCTGGACTGGAAGGATGCGATCCACGGAGGATCGCCGGCGAAGACGACGTCGGCGGCGGTGCGGCCTTGGAACATTTGGCGGACGAAGATGAGTTTGTTGTTTTCGTAGCGATAGCCGGTGCAATCGCCGATCATGCCTTTGTTCATCGAGGCGGCTAGCTTGGGCGCGAAGTCGCGGACTTGGTAGGTGTGCGGGAGCAGGACCAGGTCGGGCTTTGCGGATTCGATGACTTGGCGGAGGGCTAGCGCGAAACCGTCTGGCGTGTATTTTTCGAGCAGGTCGTGTTCGACGGCTAGGACTTCGTCGAGTTGGTAGCCGGCTAGTTCATCGGCTAGCATCGAGATGCCTTTGCCGATTACTGAGCCGGTCAGCGTGCCTTTGGTGTGTTGCACGATTTGCTGGGCGGCGGCCAGGGTTTCGAAGCTGATTTTGTTCCATTGTGCGTCGCGTTGTTCGGTGATTAGGAGGATTTTCATTTTTCGTCCGTTTGCGGATTTATGGGAACCGAAAGCAAAAGCAGATCCCTCGCTACGCTTGGGATGTCAATCCAAGGCAAAGCGCCCGCCTGAGGGTGGGCGCTACAAATTCACAACCGGGCGCAGCCAGCAGCGCCCCCAGGAATGCACTACCGAAATTGCCGGCAAGGCAAGGCCGCTGCACTCGAACGACGGCCTATAGGACACGGGCTTCGTGCTTCAGCTTTTCTACTAGCTTGGCTGCGATTTCTTTTGGTTGACCAGTTATGAATTCTGTTTTCTTGGTTTTTTGCGGCACGTAGATGCGTTCTACGTGCTGAGTGGCCGCGTCCGGCACGCCCAGTGTGGCGCGCTCGATTGTCGCGATGTCTTTCTTTTTCGCGGCCATGATGCCCTTTAGCGTGGCGTAGCGCGGCTTGTTGATGCCGGACTGAATGGAAAGAACCGCGGGCAGGGGCAGCTCGACGTGCTGGAACCAGCCGGCTTCCAGTTCGCGTTTCAGCTTCATATGTTTTTCGACGACCTCGATGGCCATGATGATGGTGGCATGCGGGCGGCCGAGCAGTTCGGCTAGGAGCACGCCGGTCTGGCCGAAGCCCTGGTCGTCGCTTTGCAGGCCGGTGAGAATCAGGTCGAAATTTTCGGACTTGATGGCTGCGGCGAGAGAGCGCGCGGAGGACAGCGGATCGAGCTTGAAAAATTGCGCGTCGGAGACATGAATACCGCGGTCGGCGCCTTTGGCGAGGGCTTCCTTGATGGTTTGCTTGGCGCGCTCGGGGCCCATCGAGATAGCGACGACTTCGCCACCGTGTTTTTCTTTCAGGCGCAGGGCTTCTTCAAGGGCGAAGCTATCGGGCTCGTTGGTTTCGAAGCCGATGTCGGATTCGCGAATCCAGGCGCCCCCGTCGACGATGGCGAGGGGTGCGTCTTTCGCGGGGACTTGTTTGACGCAGACTGCAATCTTCAAGAATACCTCCGAGAAATGGATGATGCGAACAATCTGATAGTTTCTATCAGTATTTCATATTCATGGCAACCGGACAAATCGCGCGGAACGATGTACCAGGGCAATTTCGGTGCTGCGAAAACCGAAGAGCACAGCCTGAAAGCTGCGCCACTTATTCCATCCAGCGCTTGAACAGCAGCGATGCGTTGGTGCCGCCGAAACCGAATGAATTTGAAAGCACGTAGGTCACTTCCCCTTTGCGCGCTTGATTCGGAATGTAATCAAGATCGCATGCGGGATCCGGCTTTTCGTAATTTGCGGTGGGCGGCAGAATCTGGTCGCGCAACGCGAGCACGCTGATACCGGCTTCTAGGCCGCCGGCGCCGCCGAGCAAGTGGCCGGTCATAGATTTCGTCGAGCTGATAGGAACCTTCTTGGCGCGCGCGCCGAAAACACGTTTGAGTGCTTCAGTTTCGATGGCGTCGCCGATGGGCGTGGAAGTTCCGTGCGCGTTGACGTAACTGACGTCATCGGGAGAAATGTTCGCATCTTTCAGCGCGGCGAGTGAAACGCGATAGCCGCCATCGCCGTGCTCGGCGGGCTGCGTGATGTGGAACGCGTCGCCGGACATGCCGTAGCCGGTAACCTCTGCAAGAATTTTTGCATTGCGCTTCTGCGCGATTTCGAGGGCTTCGAGAATCACTACGCCCGAACCTTCGCCGACGATGAATCCATCGCGGTCGGCGTCGAACGGGCGGCTGGCGTGTTCCGGATCGTCATTGCGCGTGGAAAGCGCGCGCATCGCGGCGAATCCGCCGACGCTCATGGGAGTGATCGCGGCCTCGGTGCCGCCGGTGATCATCACATCGGCGGCGCCACGCTGAATAATTTTGAACGCGTCGCCGATAGCGTGCGCGGAAGCGGAGCAGGCCGTGGCAGTGGCGGAGTTCGGACCCTTCGCGCCGTAACGAATCGAAACGTGGCCGGACGCGAGGTTGACGATCGTTGCCGGAATGAAAAAGGGAGAAATCTTGCCCGGGCCGCCCGCAAGATACTTTGAATGTTCGCGCTCGATAACGTCGAATCCGCCGATGCCGGAGCCGATGTAAGCGCCGGTGGAATCCGCGATATCCGGCGTAATTTCGAGGCCGGACATTTTCATAGCGAAGTCCGAGGCGGCGAGGGCGAGTTGAATGAAGCGCCCGGTCTTCTTCAGCTCTTTTTTCTCGAGCCAATTGAGCGGGTCGAAATTGCGGACTTCACCGGCGATGCGGCAATCGAACGCGGCGGCGTCAAAGTGCGTGATCGGACCGATACCGCTCTTGCCGGCCAGCAGATTACGCCATACTTCTTCGGTGCCGATACCGCATCCGCAAACCAAACCAACGCCCGTAACGACAACTCGGCGATTCAAAGGGAATTTCTCCTATACGGAATGGGACGAGGGGAGGGCTGTTTACTTGCCCTTGGCGTGCTTTTCGATGTAGTCCACGGCATCTTTTACCGTGGCAATTTTTTCGGCATCCTCGTCCGGGATTTCGATGCCGAAATTTTCTTCAAAAGCCATCACCAGCTCGACGGTGTCGAGCGAGTCGGCGCCCAAATCATCCACAAAGGAGGCGGTCGGAGTCACTTCGCCTTCATCCACACCGAGCTGCTCGACAATGATCGTCTTTACGCGTTCTTCGACGCTGGCCATTCTGATTGTTCCTCCGATTTCAGCGATCTTGAATTTTCGGGCCGCACCGCAGGCAAGTATAGCGTCCCCAGGACAACCTTGCCATTCTATGCGGGGCGTAGTGCGGGGTCAACCTTTGACAGGGGCGGATCGTGGGTAAATTGTCGCTTCCGATGAGCGTGTCAACAAGACGTTCTTCCCATTCACAGGCGAGGCCAGGAACGACCGGGTTGAAAATAAAATTGGACTCTAAGAAACTGATTAGACACTTTAGGAGTCCAACATCCTGGATCACGGTCTGGTGGACTGGCTGGTGAGGCTCTGGTTGGCTTGGGAGTTCCGCCTCAACCACGCAACAAGTACGTTATCAAGTTATTCGCGCGATATGTGTATTTGCGGTAAGCTGTAGCCGTAAAAATCAGTTGTTGGCTGACGCGTATGCTGGCAACCGTTAACACCCGGGAGGGAACGCGAATGCTAAGAGGTGGAGCTTTGCTGGCGGCAGCGCTAATTGTTGCGATGCCGAGTACGGCGCAATCGAATGCGCCTTCGAACGCTGCGGGAAGGTCCTTGAACATTCCCAGTAGTTTGGGAATTGAGGCCAAACTCCAGACCGATCTGGACGCAAGTAAGAACAAGCCAGGAGACCTAGTGCAGGCAGATACGGTCCGCGATCTAAAGCGTGGCCATGACATGTTGCTGAAGAAAGGGTCCAGGCTGATCGGGAACATTGTGAAAGTGCAAACCGCCTCAGGCGGTGCGCCATCCATGATCGTCATTGCGTTCGAACAAGTCACCCCGGCAGGCGGGCAAACAGAATCGCTGAATGCGCTAATTGCAGCGCTGGCGCCTGCGCCGACCTTGCAAACGGACTCCCTTCAGGACGGTCGCGGAATGCAGCAAACGAGCATAAATTCCGTGGTGTCGGGGGACAAGGACTTGGGCAATGGCGGCGAGCTCATGGCCACCAGCGTTGGCGTGCATGGATTTCGTGGAATGAGCCTGGGGTCGGTCGTGGTAGGCGGCAAGCAGTATTCGACCATTCAGTCCACAAACGGCGAGGTGAAGATTAAGAAGGGCGCGCAAGTGGTTTTCAAAGCCGCTGAACAATAGAAATCTGGTTTATCGGCGGGAGTCTGCGTTCCGCCCTGCGCCATCTTGAGCAGGATGCAAGTTTCCTTGCAATAATGGCGACGCCATGAGCGCAGAGGCGCAGAGAAACCCTGGGCAATCAAAACGGTCGCAGCAAGCGCGCCTAGCGATCGTTTGCGGTAACTTCAGGACATCACACTTACCCCATGTGAAGGCCGCCGTTTACGTCCAGGACTTGGCCTGTGATGTAGGCAGCTTCGTTGCTGGCTAGGAAGACCACGGCTGCCGCTACGTCTTGGTCTAAGCCGAAGCGGCCTAGCGGGATCATGCTTTTCATTTTGTCTTTTATTTCCTGCGAGAGCGGGGCGGTCATGGGCGTCTCGATGAAGCCGGGAGCGACGGCGTTTACCGTGATGCTGCGCGAGGCCACTTCGACGGCGATGGCACGGGTGAGGCCGATGAGGCCGGCTTTGGAGGCGACGTAATTGGCCTGGCCGGCATTGCCGGTTTCGGCGACTACCGAAGAGATGTTGATGATGCGGCCGGAGCGCTGCTTGAGCATCGCGCCGAGGGCCTGCTGGATGCAGAGATGCGCGCCGGTGAGGTTGGTGCGCAGGACGGCGTCCCAGTCTTCGAGCTTCATGCGCAGAGCAAGCGTGTCGCGGGTGATGGCGGCGTTGTTGATGAGGATGTCGAGCTTCGAGAATTTCGCTAGCGTTTGCTGGAAGGCGGTTTTGACCTGGGCGGCGTCGGCTACGTCCATGGGGACGGCTAGCGCGGTGCCACCTGTGGATTCGATTTCGGTCACGAGAGCGGCTAGTTTTTCGGTGTTGCGGGCTGCTACAGCTACTTTCGCGCCCGCGGTTGCGAGTGCTAGGGCGGTGGCGCGGCCGATGCCTTGCGATGCGCCGGTGATTAGAGCGACTTTGTCTTGGAGTGAAAACATAGGAATTGAAGCTACCTTATGTGAAGGTCGTTGCCAAGTATGGTTAAACCAAGCGAACAACTGATGCGGCTACCTGTGGTCCGTCATCTGAGCGACCGCCAACTTGCCGTATGCGGTGCCTATATCTCCTAACTCAGGGTTTCCCACTGCGATTGCGACATCGTATGAACCGGGCCGCAGCGCAATGCTCTTTTGAAGAATATAGGGCGTCGCCGAATCTTGAGCTTCACCTCCGTCGGCGACCTCGGGTAAGCAATCCTCGAAAGTTTCGACGACCCGCCCCCTCGCGTCAGCGACTCGAAGAAATAAGTTCAACCGTAGCGTCTGAGCGGATGCTCCCGACTGAGATCTAAACTCGAAAGAGGGTATCTGTATTACGATGGGAACTAGCGTGGTGAAAGGCGTGGCCGGAATCGAATCGAAATGATAGCTGAAACGGACATCGTTCAAGTCAGCGTGCTCAACGATCGCGGAATCGAGCCTTTGGAACCGAGACGTGAACTTCGAACTGTCTTCAGTCTTGGCTTCCAGGAGACTCTGAATGCATTCTTCGCAAGTGGTTTCGCCGGTTCCATTGTCGGCAACGGCGGCTTGAAACAGATGACTTCTTTCGTCAGGTTCTAGCATTAGACGGTAGTCCCCTGTAAGTTTAGGATCGGCGAATTCGAGAGCAACATTTTCTCCGACCCCCTCTAGGTATTGGTATCGCCATGTCTCTGAGGCTCCGCCATCGTCAGATTCGTTCGATTGAACCGAATCGGGTTGGCCCCACTGAATGTAAATCTGGCCGCGGTCCGTTTTCCATCCGTCAGTATTTCGGGTGGAGAAGTGTTCGTTAGAGTAAACGATCCGCCGATAATGCTCGGACTCGAGAAAGTTGTCCTGCGTTTCCGGATCGGGGTTCCGGCGTTGCCAAAAGTGTTCGATGAATAAGTCGCGATCTTGATCCTTTGTAAGTCGAAGAAATGCGCTGCGCTCATCTGGAGAGATGATGTACGACACGTCCTCGGTCAACCAAACGAAGTAGGGATAACTCAGGCCCGCGCGTGAAAGATCCTCGGTGTCTGAAGTACCACTCGGAATCGTCGAGGGTGTTTGCGCGAAAGCGGAGTACGAAGGCAAAATACCGACTGAAACGATTACTAGGGGAAAAGTGAAAATTGGACGCCGCAAGATCGAGCTCACCCCGCTGGTGAAACAGACGCGCCATCTTCGAAAAAGGTTTCCCTGACACCCGCGCTGCGACCGCAAATGAAGGCCGGACACAGCCCTCCTCCGGCTGGTTTCCGAAGTGCGATCCAGCCGTTTACGGTTCGCGGACCTCGGCGCGGGCCTGCGGCAACTTTTCAACCGTGGATTGCAGGGTGGCACTGTCTTCTACGTTGAAGACACGAACGGAGCGGTCGATTTGGCGGAGTAGGCCGGTTAGGACTTTGCCGGGGCCTACCTCAACGAAGACGGTTACGCCGGAATCGATCATGTCGCGCACGGATTCCAGCCAGCGGACGGGGTTAGTGACCTGGCGGATGAGCGCGTCGCGGGCCTCTTCGCCTGTGGTGATAGCTTCGGCGTCCACGTTCGTAATCAGTGGGAATTTCAGGTCGTGGAACTGCGCGGCGCGCAGGTCTGATTCGAGGCGCTGCTGCGCGGGCATCATCATCGCGCAATGAAAGGGCGCGGATACGGGCAGGATCACGGCGCGTTTTGCGCCGCTCTGCGAGGCGATCTCGACGGCGCGCTTTACCGCGGTGGCAGACCCGGAGATGACCGTTTGTTCCGGCGAATTCATGTTGGCGGGCGAGACGACTTCAGTTTCCGCCGCTTTTTTGCAGATTTCGGCGACGTCCGCGGGCGATAGGCCGAGGACGGCGGCCATCGCGCCTTCGCCGGAAGGCACGGCTTCCTGCATGTAGCGCCCGCGTCCGCGGACCAGTTTTACGGCCGTGGAAAATTCCAGCGCACCCGCGGCAACCAGCGCCGAATATTCGCCGAGGCTGTGGCCTGCGACAAAATCCGGAGTGATTCCCTGCTTTTCGAGCGCGCGATACGCGGCGGTTGATACGGTGAGGATGGCGGGCTGCGTGTTTTCGGTTTGCTTCAGAGCTTCCTCGGAGCCCTCAAAGCACAATTTCGAAAGAGAAAATCCCAGCGCGGCGTCGGCTTCATCGAAAACAGCTTTCGATTCCGGGAATTTTTCGGCGAGGTCGCGGCCCATGCCGGGATATTGCGAGGCCTGGCCGGGAAAGAGAAATGCAAGTTTGCCCATGAGCGTTTTTGCTTCCGCAAGAATCAGCCGCGCGCGGCAATCGCGGCGGCAGCGGATAGCTCCTGTTCGATTTTTTCGTTGAAGCGCGAGCGGCAGAGCTCGCTCGCGACGCGTATGGCGTTCTTGATGGCGTTGGGATTCGAGCGGCCGTGGCCGATGATGGTGATGCCGCGAACGCCGAGGAGCGGCGCGCCACCATATTCGGAGGAATCGGTGCGTTTGCGGAAGCTATCGAAGGCGTCTTTCGAGAGCACGTAGCCGACTTGCGATTTCAGACTGCTCTTGATCGCTTTTTTCAACATACCGCCGATGTGTTCGACGAGACCTTCGCTGATTTTCAGGGCGATGTTGCCGATGAATCCGTCGCAAACGATCACGTCCACATCGCCGCGGAAGACGTCGCGGCCTTCCACGTTGCCGACAAAATTCAGATGGAGCTGCTTGAGGAGCGCGGCGGCTTCGCGGACCAAGTCGTTGCCCTTCATTTCTTCTTCGCCGATGGAAAGCAGAGCCACGCGCGGACGCTTAGTCCCCCAAATCGTGCGGTAATAAATCTCGCCCATCACGCCAAATTGCTCGATCTGTTCGGGCTTGGAATCCACGTTGGCGCCCACGTCAAGGATGACCGTTACTTTCTCTTTCATGTTGGGGAAGGCAGCGGCGAGGGCAGGCCGATCCACGGCAGCGAGCGTGCCGAGAACGAAGCGTGCGACCGTCATCACGGCGCCGGTGTTGCCCATGCTCACGAGCGCTTCGGCTTTGCCGTCACGCACTAGGCGCGCGGCCACGTGCACCGAGCTTTCCTTCTTGCGACGAAACGCCTGCGAAGGCGAATCGCTCATGGTGATCACGTCCGTGGCGTTGACGATCTCGATGGGCAGGCCGCGATGGCCGTGGCGATTCAGTTCCTGGCGGACGACAGATTCCGTCCCAACCAGGAAGATGCGGACGCCGAGTTCACGCGCGGCCAGAATGGCGCCTTCGACTTCGGCGCGAGGCGCATGGTCGCCGCCCATAGCATCGAGAGCAATGGTGGTCATCTATACACCCATGGGCCCCAACAGAACGCCAATTCGGAAAGGTAGGCGATGGAAAGTTAGGCTGTCTTGGCCGCGGTGTCAATCACTTCGCGGCCCTTGTAGTAGCCGCAGTGGGGACACGCGTTGTGGGGCAGCTTTTTCTCGTGGCAATTCGGACATTCCGCCAAAGACAAAGGCGTAAGAAAATCATGGGCTCGGCGCTTATTTTTGCGCGCGTGCGAGTGACGTCGTTTAGGATTCGGCATTCCAGCTCCTCAATTGACAGGCGGCTACTCAGAGCGGCCTGAATGGCAAGTGGATAGTGTAACGTTTTACTGCTTTTTGAACCAGTCCTGCTTCAAACGAGCGAGCGGGGCCAGCCGGGAGTCGGAGGCGTGTTTCTCGCAGCGGCATTCCTCGTTATTCAGATTGGCGCCACAGTGCGGGCAGAGACCGCGGCAATCGCTGCGGCAGATGACTTTCATCGGCAGCGAGAGATTTACCTGTTCGGCGAGGATGTCCGCGAGGAACAGGCCGTCACCTTCGAAGAAGGCGACTTCGGTGTCGTCGAGATTCAGGTGAAATTCTTCATCAACCGCGATGGAGGTCATTGGCCGGTAATACAGATCGAAATCGCGGCTGATTTCCTCGACGACCGTATCCAGGCAGCGCGCGCAGACCAACTCGACGCGTGTGTGAAGGTTGCCATAGATGCGGATCTGCCCTTCGACGAGCTCGGCAGTCGCGCGGACCTCGAGCGGTTCAACCTGGCGGAACTCACCGGAATGGAAATCGAGCGTTCCGGGAGTGTAACTCTTCCGGATGCGGAGCTTGCGTATGGCGAGTTCGTTGACGTCGAGAAACATGGTTTTTCCCCTTATTTTGCGGGGTGATTTAATTATATGTCCAGTAGGCGTGATGTCAAGGAAGGTGGAAGTGGAGATGTTTTGGCTGACACCAATTGGACAATGGCAATTTTACGCTGGGGGCGCGGGAGTGAGGTGCCGGGTCGGCAAAGAGCGCCGGCCCAGCGCTACAAAAGTTCCTGGCATTGGCGGAGTAAGAAGTGGTCGGTCATGCCGGCTATGTAGTCGCAGACTACGCGATGGGCGGGCTCGCGTTTGGCGAGCCCGGCATATTGCTGAGGCATGCGGTCCGGATGATCTAGGAAGAATGAGAAGAGCGCGTCGAGTGCTGCTACTGAGCGATCGCGGTCTTCGGCGATGGATGGGTGCGAATAGACGTGGGCGAGGAGGAAGCGTTTCAAATCAGCATTCAGTTTCGCGATGGGTGGCGAAAAGCTCGCCAGGCGATGCGGCTGGCGGCGGACGTCTTCCACGTTTTCGACTCCGGATTTCTCGAGTCTGTGGCTCGTAGTTTCGATCAAGTCCGTGGCGAGAACGTCCAGAACGTGCTTCAGTCCTTCGTTGAATTTCAGCCTGGCTTTTCCGCGCGGGTAGCGGCGATCCACGTCCGCGAAGGCCTCCTCGAAGATGGGGACTTCCGCGCGCAATTGAATCAAATCCACGAGGTGAGCTTCGAAACCATCGTCCAGGTCGGCGGTGTTGTAGGCGATTTCGTCCACCAAATCAATGAGCTGGGATTCGAGCGGCGGACGCTGGTCCAGTAGATATTCGGCGAGATGGGGAAATTCAGCGGCCGGATAATCGCGCGAATGTTTGATGATCCCTTCGCGAACTTCGAAAGTGAGATTCAGGCCGGGATATTCAAGATAGCGCTGTTCGAATTGTTCGACGATGTAGAGCGCGTGCAGATTGTGATCGAAACGCTCGCCATGTTCCCGCATGCGCAGGTCCAGCTGCTTTTCGCCAGCGTGGCCGAAGGGCGGATGACCGATGTCATGAACCAGCGCAAGGGCTTCGGCAAGATCAGTGTTGAGTTTCAAGGCTCCCGTGACGGTGCGGGCAATCTGGGCAACTTCGAGAGTGTGCGTGAGGCGGTTGCGGAAATGATCGGAATAGCGCGTGGTGAAAACTTGCGTTTTGGCTTCCAGACGACGAAACGCGCGGGAGTGAATTACGCGATCGCGGTCGCGGGCATAGTCGTTACGGTAAGGATGCTGCGGCTCCGGGTAGCGGCGGCCGCGCGAGCGCTGCACGTTCATCGCGTAGGAGGCGAGCATTATGCCATCTGATTTTAGCGCCATCACGGCGCTCCGCCGCTATTTTCCGACCCGGCGTGCTCTCGGAAAGAATGTTGATATCATCTGCGCATGCTTTCGGAAAAGGCGATGCTGAAAAAACTGAGGGCGATTTGCCTGCGCCTGCCCGCGGCAACCGAGGGAATCAGTTTTGGGCACCCCACGTTTCGCATCGAAGGAAAAATGTTTGCCGTGCTCGAGGAGTATAAGGGCGAGCTCGGGATCTGCCTGAAAGTTGGAACGCTGTTGCAAGGTGTCTTCCTCGAAGACCCCCGATTCTTTCGCACGCCTTACATCGGGAAGCACGGTTGGGTCACGCTGCACGTGCATGCCGCGCCGCTCGACTGGAACGAAATTCGCGAACTGGTGAAAGGCAGCTACCAGTTGGTAGCGCCGAGGAATGCTGCGAGGAAACGGACCGTTCGTTCGCGGTAACGCTTAGGATTTTCCAGGAAGAAGATTCATTTCCTGATCGGCCTGCTGGGCGATGGGTGTGTCGGGGTATTCGGATTTGATTTGAGAGTAGAGCCTGCTGGCTTCCGCGGGATTTTTTGCGCCGTAATGTTCGGCGAGCGCAAGCATCACGACAGGCTTGGGAACCAGCACGGTGGGCTTGGCGATCAATTGCTGATAGAGCTTGACGGCTTCATCGCCCTGGCCTTGGCGGTCGTATATCTGGGCGAGTTCGAAGCGCGCCATGGCGGCAAAATCATCATTGCTGCTGTTGGCTAAACCTTGCAGCCACTTTTTCGCGTCATCTGTCTTGCCCAATTTCTCGTCGCTCAGTGCGGCGTAATAGGCCGCGATCTGTCCTGGACGCGTGTGCGAATATTTCGTGGCGACGTCGCTGAACTTCTTCGCGGCGTCAGTGTATTTGTTGTTGTCGTCGAAGTAGGTGACTTCACCCGGCAGCGTGGGTTCGCCCGCGGTGCGAATGCGCGCCTGGTAGGACTTCATGGCGTCGTCGTAGGCCGCGCCAGCCTTCATGGTCTGGCGGTCGGCGTAGGTTTTCCAGCCGAAAAAACCGAGGGCCACCACGAGGGCGGCGAGCAAAAGATACGTGGTGAACATCTTGTGAGACAAAACAGCATCGGCGCCTTGCGCGAGAGTCTCGCGTACCTCGTCCTTCTTCAGTTCTCTACGGGAAATATGCGCCAAGCGCGTTCACCTCAAGAAAAATGGGAAACAAAATATTAACACAAATGCGGGCATCGCGGCGAGCGGGGGCTCAGATCAATTCCTGGCGGGTTGTTGCGATGGCCCTTGCGGTTCTGGATCTGGGCCGAAGAATGTGCCGCCTGCGAGGATGCGGTCGATCGCGACGATCAGGTCGCGGGCGGCTTGGGATTTCACTACATAGCCGTGAGCGCCGGCAGCACGGACTTCCAAGATGAGGCTCTTGGTTTCGTGCATGGTAAAGATCAGCACACGGGAGGAAAGACCTAGCCTGGCGATGCGGGAAGCAGCTTCCAGACCGCTCATGACCGGCATGGTGACATCCAGTATCAGAAGATCGGGCGTGAGCGCTGCTGCGGCGTCGACAGCCTCCTTACCATTTTTGGCTTCGCCGCAGATTTCCCACTCGGGGCGCACGCGCCGGAGAAGCGTGCGTATTCCCTCGCGGACAATTTCGTGGTCATCAACGATCAGAATGCGCGGGGCCATACCCTCGGTTTTCAAATGCTTTTCTCGTGCCTGTGTGGCAGATGCGCTCATATTTGCACCGGGACTTTCGGACATGCCCATAGTTTTCGCTTCGACGATCGATAAACTAATTCGTCAAGAGTGAGCCGCTGTGAGACGGACCTTTTACTCTTTTCAGCGCTAACGACAGAAATGGTGCGACGGCCCAGCCGAATGACACAGGAAAGCGCAGATGTTAGGTCGTATAGCCGACAGTGGCCATACAGGTAATCCTGTAGTTATTCGTACGTGTCAATGCCTCGCTGGTTGACTCCGGGTCATGGCAGTAAGCGCTCGAGACGCTCGAGGAAGACAGCGACTCGCGAGGGATTCTTTAACCAGAAACGCGCGTTCGTGGGCCGCCGCCTTCCCACTAGCGCGGTGATTCCCTTGCGCAAAACCTTGAAGGCCGGCTCGTCGGTCAAATCGTCGCCAACATAAATCGGCAAAAACGTCGTTCCAAGATCGCGAAGCATCCTGCGCACGGCCGGGCCTTTTCCAAGAACCTGGCCGGGAGCGACTTCCCACACGTTTCCGGCTCGAATGATCCTCAAGTGCGGTCGCATGCGTGCGATGAGCTTGCGAAGCTCGGCGCAGGCGTGCCGCTCTGCTTCCGCGGACGCGTCTCGAAAATGCACGGCGAGGCTGGCGCCTTTCTCTTCAATGAAAATGCCGGGAGCCTGATCCGGAAGGCGGGCAAGGATGGAGCGCGCTTTCGAAATTTTACCGGCCGATTTCACGGACAAGCGCAGGCCCTTTGCATTTTCCCATCCGTATAAACCGTGGAGAGATACGCGTGGTGTCTTTATGAATTGCAGCAGCGATGCGTGCCGGCGTCCGCTGACGATCGTCACACGAACCGACCGGTGTCTGGCTAGCTTCCGCAACGCCGCCTGGGTGCGCGCGCTCAGCTTGACCTGTTCTGGACGCGAGCAGAAGTCCACGAGCGTGCCGTCGAAATCGAGAAATAGAGCAATTTTTTTTGCTGCCCGGACGCGGCGGGAGATTTCACGCCAGGAATTAAAAACGGGAGATATTTGACCGGCCGATGGAGAGTGCGTCTTTTTGTGAGATTTTTTCTGGGATGTTCCCTGGGCGCGACACACGCTTTATCGAGTCTCGGTCAATTCTGGAGCGTCCAGGCGAATTTCCGCCAGTTCCAAAATCAGGTCGGCGGCCCAACGGTACACATTGTGTTCCTTCACGATGCCGCGCATTCTCTGCATCCGCGAATGACGCTCTTCGGGAGACATCTCCAGGGCGCGACGAATGGATTCAGCGAGCTGCTCGATGTCGTAGGGATTGACTAACAGCGCGTCGCGCAATTCGCGGGATGCGCCAGTGAACTGACTCAGGATCAGGACGCCGTCCTCGTCCTCGCGTGTGGCGACATATTCCTTGGCTACCAGATTCATCCCGTCGTGCAACGACGTGACCATGCACAGATCGGCGGCGCGATAGAAAGGATCAATCTCCTGATGGGTGTGATGCCGATTGTGAAAGATGATCGGCTTCCACTTGTCGTTTTGAAAGCGGGCGTTGATGCGCTCGGCTTCGGCTTCGACTTCGTTGAAGAAATCCTGATAGCGCTTGATGTTGGTGCGGCTGGGGGCGCCGAATTCGACGAAGGTGAACCTGGATACGTATTGGGGATATTTGTCGAGGAAGCGTTCGATGCCGCGGAAACGTTCCAGCAGTCCCTTGGTGTAGTCAATGCGGTCGACGCCGAGTCCCAGGAAAATCGTGTCCGGGCCGGTAGTTTCCAGAATCGCGGAGCGCGTAAGGTCGTTGGGGAACAGGTCGTGGGATTCGGGAAGCGCTACGCTGATCGGATGTGGACGAACGATCGTGAAATGATTATTGCGATTTACGGCGAAGCGTTCCCAGTCAATACGGCATTCGATGGCCTGGTCAACCGTTTCGAGAAAATTATTGCAATGCGCCTGGATATGAAAACTGATCAGATCGGCGCCGAGCAGTCCGTCGAGCAGTTCTTTCTGCCAGGGACAAATCGCGAACGCTTCCGGATTGGGCCACGGGATGTGCCAGAAAATCGCGACGCGAGCGTCGGGCCGGGCGGACTTGATTAACCGTGGCAACAGCGCGAAGTGATAATCCTGAATCAGAACGAAAGGCTCTTCGGCGGATTCGATTTCCTGCAGCACCGCTTGCGCAAATTTTTGGTTGACGCGTTGGTAGTGCTCCCAGTCAGAGGTGCGGAAACTCGGACGCGTGTGCGCGATGTGGCAGAGAGGCCAAATACCTTCGTTCGCGAATCCGAAATAGTAGCCGTCTTCCTCTTCTTTGCTGAGCCACACGCGACGCAGCGTGTAATGCGCGTGGTCCGGCGGAACGCGCAGGCGGTCGTGCTCGTCCACGGTTTCGCGGTCGGCGTCGGCGGAGCCGTGCGCAACCCACGTACCATCACAGGCGTTGAGAATCGGTTCGAGCGCGGTGACCAAGCCGCTCGCGGGAACTTGCACTTCGATCCCCTTCGCGCCGTGAACGTGCAAATACGGTTCGCGATTCGATACAACGAAAAGCGAGTTGCCACGCAATTTTTTGCGCAGGCCCACGCGCAGCCGCTCGGCCGTCCAACGCGTGTCTCCCGCGGCCCGCAGACGAGCCTCCTGCTTTGCCGCCATGCGCGCTTCGGCCAAACTTTGTCCGAGAGACGCAGCTTCCGAAGTGAGGGGCTGCAAAAAATCACTGGGCGATGCATTGGGGAACGGTCCGGGCTGCTTGCCGGTGCGCAAGTCCTTCATCCATTGCGAGAGGCGGTTGATGGGTCCGGTGATTGTGGAGCGGACAATCAGGAACGTGATGAGAACAATCAATAGGAGCTGCGCGACTACGTGCCAAATAGCGCTGCGCCAGATTTCCACGCTTTGCGCTTCGATGTAACGGGCGTCATGAAAGGTGACCAGCACTCCCGCGAGCCCACCGTTGGTCTTGTGAACCGGTAAGGCATAGGCGTAAACGGGCAAGTTGGGGAAATCGGTAAACCCTCCCGCGCCGGTGTCGCTGGCCTTGGCTTGATCGAAGACTTTGGGAGGAAGGTCGGCGTTGTTACCCAATCTGGCGCTGGCAGCGAGCAGCCGGCCGTTCGGATCGTAGATGGCGACGCCCGCTAGGTGCTCGCGATCGCCGAAGCGTTCCACAATTCGGTGCAGCTGGTTTTCGGAAGAGCCGCGCTGTACCACGGGCTCGACGGTTTCCTGCAGACTTTCGGTGAGGATTTCGCCCCGGCGGGCAAGGTCTGCCCTCAAACCCTTCTTTTCGGCGCGAACTTGATTACGAGCGACGAAAAACGTGACCAAGCTAATGCTGACGACGAGCGAGGCGATGAGTCGCAGGCTGAGCTTCATTCACTGCCCCTTAGCGTTTGTCTTGGACTTGATGGATTGTTGCGGTTGCGGTGGAAATGCTTCATTTTTGCCTGATGCAAGTGGCCGACCGCCCCGCGACGCACTAATTCCCTGCTGGATAATGACTTAGCTGCGTGCAGTGAAGATAAGCCATGCATTCTTTACACTATCGTGACAAATGTTCTGCGCGCCAAACGCTTGCGATTCTGTTTGTTGGCGCGATTGGTGCCCTTCTACAGTAACAAACGAGGCGGGACCTAGCCCATAGGGAAAATCGTGTAGGCCATCGGATCGACATTTGGAGTCGCATCGAGGTCCAGGAAACAATTACGCCTTGAAGCTGTGGATCGCCGTGTTTTCGTCGGACTGCACGTCGAAGACGGTGAACAGGCGCGTGATCTGCAAAATGTCGTGAACGCGTTTGGTGAGATGCAAAAGCTTGAGCTCGCCGCTCGCGTTTTTCACGGTAGTGTAAGCGCTAACGAGTTCGCCGATGCCGGAGCTATCTATGTAATCCACGTCGTATAGGCTGAGCAGGATTTTCTTGTTGCCGGCGTCCACCAAATCCCTGACGGTCTTGCGCAGAGTGGCGCTGCCTTCGCCGAGCGTGATCTTGCCGCTGAAATCAACGATGACTACGTCGCCGAGCTGGCGGCGCGTGCCTTGAAGAGCCACTGGAAACCTCGTGTGCTGATTCTACTCCGGTTGGTGCTTGCCGTTGCCAGAAACTGTTTGTGGCAGCTTCTTTACCATCACTAGCTCGGCTCCGCCTTCGGGGCCGCGCTCCACCTTGAATTCGTCCATAAATGCACGCATCAGAAAAAGGCCGCGGCCGGAGGTGCGCAGCAGGTTTTCTTCTGCCAGCGGGTCCGGGATCTCGGTCAGCTCGAATCCTTTGCCCTGGTCGAGGACGCGGACGATCATGTTGGCTGGCTCGAGCTCGACCGTCATCATGATCTTCTTCTGGCGATCCTGCTGGTTGCCGTAGTTGTACGCGTTGATCACGCCTTCGCGCACAGCCATACCGATCTTGTGGACCTCTTCCTCGGGAAACCCAGCGGCTTCCGCCACGCGCATGGAAATACTCTCCGCGAGGTCCACGCTTTCGAGGAGGGTTTCGAGCGTGACTTCGATCCGTTGAGATTTGGCCGGCATCCTATGTCGGGAAAATCCTTTGAAAGAGCGGGAGTATGGTTATCACAGCGTCGGAGTGCAAGTCAATGCACTCCGGGTATGCACTCCGGGTACGGGCTCGGCGGGCGTCGGCTGGTGACGCTTGGGCGTGCGGATGAATTGTCAGGCTAATTTGTCCGGGGCTTGGCGACCTTGGCGATTACCAGACCCGCTAGTAGCCAAGTGATGGTGGAATCGGCAAGGTTTACGGCGGTGTAGGTGCCGGAGAAGCCCCACCAGTTCCAATTTGGGAGATCGGCGATCACGCTGGCCGCGAGGCCGACCACCGCCAGAAACGCGACTTTGCGGGCGTAGGTCAGGTTGCAGGTTTGCAGCAGGAGCCACGTCAGCAGGAATGCCGCAGCGAGCAGGCTGAGTAGTTGGATGATGAGGGCGCGACCAAACGAGCCAAATCCGCCGCGACGCACCGCTGCGAACATGATGGGGCCCGACTGCATCTTCGCCATCGTGGCGGCCTGCGCTTGCTTGTTTTGTTCCGCAGTCATGCCTTCGCTTGGCGGCGGGGATGGAAGAAGATAGATTCCGTCCTTGCTCGTGTGCAAGGCGATCATGGCGGAAACGTCGTCTTCATTATGGAACGAGAGCATGCCCTTTTCGTGCCAGCCGAGGAGTTCCCACGAAACGGAACTCCAGAGGAACGCCATCAAGCCGCCGAGGACGGTTCCCAGCACCAGTGATTTGGTCATCGCTCCACCTATTGACTTGGGGACTTCGGGTTATCGGACATGCTGGCTGACGCTAAGCACGTTGCCGTCGGGATCTTTGAACCAAGCGACCTTGTCCCCAGTGGGCGCCGTCCAAATGCCCAGCTCCTGATCCTGGACGAATGGATATTTCTCAAATGTAACGCCTCGTGCTTTGAGCCAACGAACTACCGCTTCGATATCTTTCGCTTCCCAGCCGAGAATAGTGAATGGGACGGGACTGAATTCTTTCGGGACCTTGGAGATTCGGAGCATGGTGTCACCCGCCATCATCACGAGAGCGAACTGGTCGTCGCTAACGAATTGAAAGCCGAGTTTGCCTTCGTAGAATTCGCGGGCCTGCTTGGAATCGCGCGTGGGAACAAAACCGATGATCTTGCTGGAAGCCAACATTTCCACCCTCCATGGCGTTTTGGGGTGACTGGAAAGTAGCACTTGCGGCGCGGGCTGTCTCTCGCTATGTTGACAACAAATGTCGCAGAAGTGCCAGAGCCTTTTGATCGATCGCCGGGGCCGTCAAACGGCTCAGCTCGCCACATTGGCGCATGACTTTGCCGACGAGCACATGATCCCGGAGCATTTTCATCCCGAGGATCAATTGATTTTTGCCTCGCGGGGCGTGATGACAGTGCGCACGGAGCAAGGCATTTGGGTTGTGCCGCCGCTGCGCGCTGTGTGGATTCCGGCTGGAACTCCGCACTCCGTGGCGATCTTAGGCCCGGTTTCGATGAGGACTCTCTACTTTGCTCCGAAGCTGGTGCGGACGGAGACCGTGAAATGTTTTGTGATGAACGTATCGCCACTGCTGCGGGAACTGATCCTGCATGCCTGCAAGTTTCCCAAATTGAAGAACGACGAGCCCGTTCATCGCCGGATCATCGAAATGATTGTGGATCAACTGGAAGCTAATCATTCCATCCCGCTTCAGCTACCTCATCCCAACGATCCGCGGGCAATGAGAATTGTTCATGCGCTGCTTGCCGAACCGGGAAATACAACGACGCTTGCCGCGCTGTGCGCTGATTGCGGTGCGAGCAAGCGGACGATCGAACGTCTGTTCATCGCCGAAACCAAAATGACTTTCAGCCAATGGCGCCGGCAATTGCGACTGCTGCACGCCATGCAGCTGTTGGCGTCTGGAGAAAAGGTGACCGGAGCGGCCTTGGATGCCGGGTATCGCAGCGCGAGCGCGTTCATCGTGATGTTCCGTCGGCAGCTGGGGCAGACGCCGACGCGCTACTTTGCTCCGTGAGAGCGGATGCGGTCTCAAGGCGAAGAATCCGGACGAGCGTGGCGTTCGGGCGAAAAGCAGATCCCGCGATTGGCTCCGGATGACAAACAAAAGCAGCGTCTCGTGAGCTGCTAGAGAATATTCACGGCGCGCGCGGCCAGCAGCGCGACGATGGTCAGCGAAATCAGCGACTGCAGCATCATGCCGAGTTTAGCCCAACGCGATAGAGCTGCCGTGTCGGTCGGAGAAAAAGCGGTGCTGGTATTGAACGCCAGGAACAAATAATCCATGAAGTGGGGCGACCACTGCGCGTTTTCGCCTTCCTGGCTCAACATTTGCGGGAAAAGAAATGAGCTGTCCAATCGGCCGCGCGAGCCGTCGCGGCCCAGCGGGCCGCCCGCATCGAGCTTCCAATACCACAGCGCGAAGACCAGCACGTTCGTGAACCACAACGCGGTCGCGCCACGCAGCAGGGCTGCCGGTGAGTCGCGATGATGCGGGATGCCTTCGATCAACAAGGCAAGGGATGCAATCATGCCGATGGTGATTGCACCATTAGCCACCAGCGTGAACATTTTGGTGATGTGGAAATCGCCACGGCGATGCGAGTAGACGATCGGAATCATCAACACGAAAACGACGACAAGCAGCAACCAGCTTGGCCCCAGCGACAGACGCTCCGGCAACGCCAGGTACACGCCGCCAGCTGCCACCATCGCGACAAATGCCGGCCACCGCGGTTCGCGAATAATTTTGCCAGTCATGGTGTTGGCGCGATGCGCGGGTGGAGTTTAGTACAGTTCGCGCTACGGCTCAAAAGGCGCGAGCGGCCTACGCGAAGCGTGCCTGGGGCCGTTCGGCTGCTAGGCCCAGTAGGTGCGGTAGGGGGTACGGTATTGGATGGCTTCGCTGAGATGCTTGGGCAGCAGGGACTCGGCGCCTTCGAGGTCGGGGGCTTGCGTCGAGGCCTCGCCTCCCGATTAGCGCATGCGCCCAGAAGCGCAGTACCCACGCTTTGCGTCCGATCTGCGGGAGTGCGGGCTACCAGGATTTAGGCCAGCCTTGTTGGGCTGCTCCCACACCGAGAACGATCAACAGAGCGACTGTCGTGGCGTGAAAGATTACGTGCAGGGTGTTCACGCGGATGCCATTGCGTTGGGGCAGGAAAGCGTGCGTTGCGCCAAACATTACTTCATAGCGCGCGGCGCGCTCGGGCTCCGGGCGGAACAGGTACGGAATCCACCACGCCTGTAATATGCCGCAGAACAAAAATCCGTAGCTGATCCACAGCCACCAGAAGAGCCAGTTGGGATAGGGTCTGCCGAAGTAAATGACGCTCGCGACGAGTCCAACCGCAAACGGTGCGGAGCTTATCAGCGTGACGGCCACACGTTTGCCAAATGAGTCCGCCGTGCTGACGCCCTTCAAGTCGTTCAGCGCGCCGAGAGGAATCCAATCGTGCAGGAAGAGGAACAGCACTTCAAAACATTGAAATGCGAGCAATGCACGCGTGGTCGTGGGATGCATGAGGACGCGGATTATACGCCGGCGTTTCGTTTTTTAAGCGCGCTTTGACGATGCTGCTACGATCCGAGCTTATGAAGTTAGAATCCAGCGTCACCGTCCAAAGCCCGATAGGCACGGGTTCCACGGCGCTATCCATATATATGGTTGGCCCTGTGCGGGACCTCGTGGCGCTTTGCACTCCGCAAGGCGGCGGCAAGCCGCCGCACTCTAAAATGGTTCGCGAATCATTTGTGGGGTTGACGGCGCGGATTTTGGATGTGTTACCCTTCGCGCTGACGGGAGGGTTGCCAGTGATTCGGACTGCGATTTCGCGTGTGGTGTTTCTCGCCGGTGTCGTCATTTTCTTCGAAGCTGCTACGAATATTTGCGCGCAGTCGCGCGCGACCGGCAGCGGCGATGCCGTCGCGCTGAATAATCGTGGGCTGGAACTGTATCAAAAAGGAAAAATAGACGAAGCGGCCGCGCTGTTTCGCCAGGCGCTCGCGATCAAGCCGGATTTCCCCGAAGCGCTCAGCAATTTAGGCATGGTGCTCGATCTCGAGGGAAAAGACGACGAAGCCATCGCGGATTTCGATAAGGCTCTTGCGATCAGGCCCACCGACGGCGTTGCGGAAAGCAACCTGGGGCTGGCGCTGTATCACGAGAAAAAATACTACGATGCGATTTCGGCGTATCAGAAGGCCATCGCGCTGAATCCGAAATTCCCGCAAGCCTATAACGGCATGGGCGCGGCGCTCTTTGCGTCGGGCAAGGCGGCCGATGCGATTGCGGCCTACCGCAAAGCTATCGAACTTTCGCCGAAGTACGTGGATGCCTTGAACAATCTGGGGGCGGCGCTCGATGCCGGAAAGCAGTGGGACGACGCGATCCCGGTATATCGGCAAGCTATTGCGCTTGAGCCGCAGTCGCTCGACGTGCGGGCGAATTATGCGCTCGCGCTGCGCAATGCCGGGCATGACGATGAGGCTATCACGCAATACCGGCAGATCGTGACCGATCATCCCGACGACGCTCCAGCGTGGTTCGACCTGGGACAACTTTTGTACAGGCAAGGCCAGATGGATGAGGCCGCCGCGAGTTTCGAGAAATGCCTCGCGTTGAAACCGGATCAGCCCGACGTTGATTTTCATCTCGCGCTTGTTTATCAGGGCCAAGGAAAGCTGGACGACGCGATCGCAACGTACCAGAAGGGCCTGGCGCTCAAGCCGGATGAAGCGCACGCACTCTACAATCTCGGCAATGCGTATATGCAGGCGAGCCAACCGCAGAAGGCGGCTGACAATTTCAAGAAGGCACTCGATCTGCAATCGGATTTTCCGCAAGCGGAGATTGGCCTGGGCGCGGCAAAAATGCAGCTCGGCGATTTGGATGGAGCGCAGACGGCGTTTACAAAAGTGATCGTCGACCAGCCGGACAACGCGGACGCGCGATTTCATCTGGGCAACGTGCTCTTCAACAAGGGGCAATATCAACCGGCTGCGGACAGCTATCGCGAGGCGATTCGCCTGAATCCGAATTTGGCGCACGCGCACTACAATTTGGGGATGGCGCTCACGCGGCTGAAGGATAGCGACGCTGCAAAGCAGGAATTTGCGGAAGCGAAGCGGCTCGATCCCAGCTTGAACCCGCCGAACTAGATCTCAGGAATCGAACCTAAAGAAACTAAGCAGTCCTCTTTTCTCCTGTGCTTCGCGCGGGATCAGCGAACATCGCGTGGTAGATCAAGTGCGTTGCTGAATCGATCCACTGATTCAACTCCGCTTTTGGAAGGCGCCGGGCTTGCGCCAGCAGGCTCCAGAAGAAAGTGTCCATCGCGCGCGCCAGTCCTGGAATGTCCACGTTTTCGCGCGCACCGGGCAGCCCCTGCAGGAATTGAAACACTCGCATCACGCGGCCAGTCGTCCACTTCTGGATTTCAGCTTGTTTCTCGATCAGCTCGGGATCGGACAGCGCCGCCTCCTGCCACGCGCGATAGGCGCCCAGATAATTCAGGTCGTGGGAAAAGGCTCGAGCGAGCAGTTCGCGGAGCCCAGCGCGAATATCGGTGACGGCTTGCGGCTGAAAATCGAGCCGGCTCAATTTTTCAAGAAGCTCGTCCATCACCGTGAGCAGCAATTGGCGCTTGGAGCGGAAGTGCTGGTAGAAACTGCCGACCGCGAGTTCGGCGCGGTGAGCGATTTCGTCAATGGAAGTGTTTTCGTAGCCCTTCTCGCCGAAAAGAGACAGGCCGGCTTCCTTCAGCCGCGCCCTTTTGGCGAAGCTGCGCTTTTGCAACGGGCTTGCCGGTAGATCTTCGCCGGCCAGCAAGTTGGGACGAGCGGCTACGGGCTTCGCCATTTTCCGATGAGCACCCCGACAATGGCTCCGGCGCAACACCAAAGGACCCATCCGCCGAACACTCCTGCGACTTCCGGAGCGATGTTCGGAAATACCACGGGGAAGAACGCGCACGAGAACGGATCGAGCAGTAAAGATGGCAGCGCGACTGAGACAGCTCCTGCGACCCATTGTTCACGCGGCAAACGGGCGCGCTGGCAGAGGCGGCGCACGACCCAGGCCATCAGCGGAAAGCTGACAACGAAAAGAATCAACGTGCCCCTTAGATCGCCAGGATGCAGCAACCGCTGGCCAGCTATTCGCAAGGCGGCAGTGGCAGCAAGCCAGATGGCTAGGCCAGCAAGGAATAGGCGAAGATTCATAACATGAACCAGAGTTCATATTCACACAATGCCGCAGCCAATGCAACGACGAAAATTCGCCGCTGCGGATTCCGGGATAGCGCGATGGCCGACGCCTGCCCCTTGGGGCTACGATGTGGACGCGTATGAATCGCGACATCACACACTCGATTCGCAAAAGTTACGATGAGCTCGCGGATGAGTACACGCGCCGGATTTTCGACGAGCTTCGGCACAAGCCATTCGACCGACAGCTGCTCGATCGCTTCGCAGCTGACGTCGCGGAAATCGGGGAAGTGTGCGACATGGGCTGCGGGCCAGGTCACGTCGCGCGCTATCTGCGCGAGGCGGGCACAAGTGTTTTTGGTCTCGATCTCTCCCCGCGAATGCTAGAGCAGGCCCGGCAGCTCAATCCCGACATTTCCTTTCGCGAAGGAAACATGCTGGCGCTAGACCTTCAGGACGCGACGTTGGCTGGCATCGCGGCCTTCTATGCCGTTGTCAATATTCCTCAAGAATCTCTGCCGGTGGTATTTCAGGAAATGCAACGCGTGCTGCGGCGGAGAGGATTGCTGCTGCTGGCGTTTCACATGGGAGACGAAACGCTGCACGAGGATGAGGTGTGGGGAAAGCATATTTCAATGGATTTTTTCCTTTTCCAGCCAGCGGCAATCCGTCGCCAGTTAGAAGCCGCGGGATTTGTAATCGAGGAGATCATCGAGCGCGGCCCCTATCCTCCGGAGGTGGAATACCAGAGCCGGAGGGCGTACATTTTTGCGCGGAAGCCTGGCTAGCGAGTGATGACGAGGGCGGCTTTCTGTAATTCCGGTGAATCGCCGAAGGTCCCAAAGAAATCCAAGCCGTGGAGGGAAATTCAGGTGACGAATAATACTGCAAAAATCGTTCGGTTCCATACCGTAGGTGGTCCCGAGGTATTGAAGATCGAAGAACTACCTATCCCCACACCAGGAAAAGGCGAAGCTCTTCTGCGCCTGAAAGCGATTGGACTGAACCGGGCGGAAGTGATGTTTCGTCAAGGGCGGTACCTGGAATCACCCGTGCTGCCATCAAAGCTGGGCTACGAGGCGGCCGGCGAAGTGATCGCGGTCGGTCCGGACGTGGACAAGAGCTGGATCGGTAAGAAAGCCGGCACGGTCCCGGCGTTCCTGATGACGAACTACGGAGTGTACGGAGAAGTCGCACTCGTTCCGGTGAGCGCGCTCGCGGTTTATCCGCCGAAGCTGACGCCGGAAGAAGGCACATCCATCTGGATGCAATATCTGACGGCCTACGGCGCCCTGATTCATTACGCTCACATCGGCAAAGACGATTTCGTGGTCCTCACGGCAGCGAGCAGCAGTGTGGGAATCGCCGCGATTGAAATGGTGAAAGCAGAAGGCGCGATCAGCATCGCGACCACGCGGACGTCCAAGAAGAAAGAGATTCTCACCAAACTTGGAGCGGCGCACGTGATCGCAACCGCTGAAGAAGATCTGCCAGCGCGCATAAGGGCAATCACGAATGGCAAGGGTGCTCGCGTTATTTTCGACCCGGTTGCTGGAAAAGGCATCGAACTGCTCGCTCAGGCCGCCGCACTTGGCGGCACAATTTTCGAGTATGGCGCGCTGGCGATGGAGCCGACGCCGTTTCCGTTGTATACCGCGCTGAGCAAAGGGCTGTTGGTGCAGGGATACACGGTCCGGGAAATCCTTTCTGTCCCGGAGCGGAAGGCTAAAGGGGAAAAGTATGTGTACGACCACATCGAGGCGGGAGATTTCAAGCCGCTGATCGATCGCGTGTTTCCGCTCGACCAAATTGTGGAAGCACACCGCTACATGGAATCGAACCAGCAGATCGGCAAGATTGTCGTGAAGGTGTAGCGCTCGCGCGCGCAGCCGATGTTTGAATCGGCGCGCATGACGGTGAATTCGCGCGTGTCAAAAAGAGGAAGTGACTTGCTTTACTAGCGCTAATCCTTCGGTGATGCGTTCGCTGCTGCGTTCATTGCCTACGGACAAACGAAAGAATCGAGCAGATTGGGGAGTGCCATTCCCATAGCGCGACCCTGCGCTGATAAGCACGCCTTGAGATTTGCACGCCGCGCAGAAAACGTCCGCTGCGATTCCCTCCGGAAGTTCGACCCAGGAATGAAAGCCATTACGGTGCGCGCGTATTTTCATTCCAGCCAAGCCGATTGAGATCATTGCTTGCCTTTCACGCCCAAGGGCTTGCTTTTGAGCGATCAGCTGCTTGACGGTTCCATCGAGCACCAACGACGTGAGCACTCCGGCGAACAAGAGAGACGTGCCGCTATTGGCCTGAGTGATGAAGTCCTCGATGCCATCCGACAGAGACGCTGGAACCGCGAGATATGAGACTTTCAGGCCAAGCGCGACCGGCTTGGTGAAGCTGTAGATATAAAAACTCCGTTCGGGGACGAGCCAGGATATCGGCACGGGCGCGTCCGGTTCCAGAAAGCGATAAGCGTCGTCTTCGATCAGCCAGAGACTGCGCCGGCGAATCACGTTTGCGAGAGCATACCTTCTGGCGGGGTGCATCACCGTGCCGAGCGGATTGTGTACTGTGGGCGTGAGATACACTGCCTTCACATTTTCAGCGTTTGCCGCGTCGTCGAGCGCTTGAGGCAACATTCCGTCTTGATCACCCGCGCATGCGACCACTTTCATTCCGCGATTCGCCGCCATCGTTCGAAAGTTCGGATAGGTGAGTTCGTCCACTGCTACGGCGGCGCGATCAAGAGAGGCTCTTGTGAGCGCGACCGAAACGGCACTATGTCCTCCCGAGCACAAAAACACCCGGCTGGCCGGAATGTCTTCGCCCCACTGCGACAGGAAAGACGCTGCAACTTCGCGGTGTGCGGCCGTTCCCGCCAGGGGCTTTTCACAGACCCACGCGCTCGATTCCGCGACGTGTTTCTGCACGGCAACGGAAATGAGACCGGGCTCCGTCCCAATCAGCGGATAGTTATAATGAAAATCGATCACTGTGGAAGACCCTGCACCTTCAATATAACAATCCGAAACGAGTCTCGTCGCTTGATGCCGTTGTATCGCGTACCGTTTTAGAGGGACAAATTGGATGGCGGATGCAATTGCGAACTGCTGATGCTCGTCAGCTGATTACAATGTTAGGCATGGTGATTCTGAGGGTGCGGCAGGCGCAGCATTGCGATCGAGATGAATTGGCAAGAATGCGGGTGCTACTTTGGCCGGACGGTTCGTTCGAAGAGCATCTCAGCGAACTCGACGCCGCCTTAAGCAATCGAGTCAGCGGAACCCTACCCGTGACGATCCTTGTTTCACAGAATGAGAATGGGGCGTTGCTCGGTTTTGTCGAAGTTGGTCTGCGGTCCCATGCTGACGGGTGCGATCCCGCGAGGCCGGTCGGTTTCGTGGAAGGCTGGTTCGTGCATGAGGCGTTTCGAAATCACGGAGTAGGAGGAGAATTGATGCGCGCCGCGGAGGAGTGGGCTCGCGCGCAGGGTTGCCTGGAGATGGCGTCGGACGCGTTGATTGAGAACGAGCAGTCGCAGCGCGCCCACGAAGCATTGGGATTCGAAGTTGTGGACCGCTGCGTGCACTTTCGCAAGAAATTGTGAACGCGAACGGATCGCACCGCGGCGCGCTTGAAATCCATTGCATCGCGTGAATGTTGTGTGCGTTTATGGCTGAGGAGCGGAAGTCACCAGTGGCGCGGCCGCTGGTGGTTCTTTCGGAACCGCCAACTGCACGACGGAAACTTTTCCATCCGTAACGATCACGTCGCCGGTGGCGTTCGGGAGTTTCTTCGGCGCCGCGGGACGTTCCACACCCGCGTACGCCGTGCCGGTTCCGGCAAAAAGCAAATCCGTTTCAACCCAATCGCGCTCGCGGTCAACGTGCGGGTCGATGCGGTGCGACCACTTCGTGCCGGCTTTCTTGCTCATCGTCGCAATGTCGTGCGTCGCGGCGCCGACCCAAACTTCCTGGCCATTGTATGTTTGCGCGAGCTTCCAAACGCGCACGTGATGGCGCTTCGCAAACGTGTCCAGCGATTTCTGAAATAGCATGTCCGGAGGACGTCCGTCCAAGAGCAACAAGGAAGCCGGCGCGCTAGAATACCCGGTTTGCCGCACGGTCGCCTGCGCTACCTTCAACGCGGATTTTACGTTGATGTCGTCCGCTTCAAACCAACCGGCCTCGCCGAACGACGCGAGCAATTGCTTGCGACTCCCTAAAAACATCAGATTGGTCGGATCCGAAGGAGTGTTTTTCGATGTAGATGTTCGCAACGGAGCGGCGACGGCAATTTCGCGCAGTTGTTCGTCCACGGTCAGCGCTTTCCATCCGTCCCAAGGCTCTTTTTGCTTCAGCATGGATGGACGTACGATCTGAATCTGGACGTCCGTTCCCGCGGGGAAAAGAATTTCGCGGCGTATGGACAGGCCATAAACCGTCTGTACGCCTTTGATCGTGTAGCCTGCAATCGGATTCGCGGCGCTCAGAGCTGCGAAGGCGATCGTAGCTTTGGTGGAAGCGTGGGGCTGGACGATTCAAGGATTTCATTGTTGCGGATTGTCTCGCGCGCATTGTCCACATCAATTACGCGGGCGTAGAGTGCAGAGCGCTGACCGTTCTGATGGAGAATGTTCGAAAAATCCAGCACCAGCAGTGGCCGCGAATATTTGTCGGGAGCTTTTTTCGCAAACAGGATCGTGCCGTTCACTTTCGTGCCTGGCGGGATCAGCAGTTCGCCTTGTTTGCAGGCAACCTGCTCGCCATTTTTGCATAGAGGGTATGTCACTGTGGCCGAGATCGGGTCGCCCGTTCGCGAACGATCGCTGTACACTGCGCCGTCGAGGCGCACGCTCATCGTCAGGCCGGGAGCGAGATCGGTTTTGCGTGGGAGTGCAACGGCACCCGTGTGCGTCTCGCGCTGACACTTTTCTTCGGCGAGCGCGGAGAGCTTCATAATCACCTCAGATCCCGGATGGAAGCGATAGAAACTTTGAATCGACTTTAACGAACTCCTTACGGCGGTCTTATGACTCCCTTACGGCCGTGTCAGTAGCGTCGTCGCAGCTGAAGTGGGGGTGCTGCGATGAAGCAAAGCGGTCACGTTTCAGTACGGACCAATCTGACGTTGTTTGTGCTCCTGTTTCTTTTTCTAATCTCGTCGCCGTGCGCCGGACTGCTCCAGGCGCAATCCACTTTCGGAAGTCTTCGAGGATTGACGGTAGACGCGACTGGCTCTGCCGTGCCGACTGCGCACATTACTGTTCATGGCCTGGACGACAACACTGACCATGCGGTGGCGAGCGGTGACGATGGCGTGTTCCAGGTTGAAAACTTGAAACCCGGGCGCTATCGCGTGACCGGCCACAAACCGGGCTTTGCAGATGCACTGGTCTCCGAACTCACGCTCGAAGCGCGCCAGGACCTGCGCGTGACTCTGACCTTCGCGGTCGCGAGCCAGACGCAGACGGTGGAGGTGAGCGCCGTCTCCGAGCAGATCAATACCGAGAACGGAACGATTGCGGGAAGTTTGCAGAATCAACAGCTCACCGAACTTCCGCTGAACTCTCGGGCAGTCTCGACCAGTCCGCTCGCGGCGCTGGCGCTTTCGCCCGCGGTGCAATATGACTCGCAGGGAAATATCTCCGTTGGCGGAGCGACCGCCTCAATGGTGGGCTATTCCGTTGACGGCATCTCAACTGCCAACGTCCGCCAGAATGGAGCCCTGCAGGACGCCTATCCTTCGTCCGAAGGGATTGAGGAGCTCAAGGTAACGGCGTTCAACAACAATGCGGAGTTTGCTCAGATTGGCGACGTCACCTTCACCACCAAGAGCGGCACCAATCAGTTTCACGGCAGCCTGTTTGAGTATTTACAGAATGATGCCCTCGACGCTAAGCCGCTCAACTTTAGTCAGAAAGCGCCCAAGCGTTTTAATACCTTCGGCGGCAGCCTGGGTGGTCCTGTGGAGATTCCCAAGCTCTTCCACGGCGGCGACAAAACGTTTTTCTTTTTTGACTACGAAGGAAATCGCCGGAGCATCTCCACCACCGAGCAGTACCTGGTGCCGACGCAGACAGAAAGGAACGGCGATCTGAACGGCTTCATCACCGCAGGCAATCCCACTCCTTTCAGGAATCCGACGACGGGGCAGCCCACAGGTATTTTGATCGACCCTAGCACGCATCAGCAATTCATGGGCTGCACTGGCAATCAGCCGAACGTAATCTGCAGTTCGGGTCCCGGCAACCGCATCAACTCTGTCACGCAGGCTTTGCTGAATTTCTATCCCGCGCCGAACGCTAACCTGGGCGTAGCGAATCCATCCTTCAATTACGAAACCCTGGTCCCGACTCCCGCCGTTACGAATGGTTGGGACTTTCGGCTGGATCGCACCATCACTTCCAAGCAGCAAGTGTTCGCCCGTTTCAGTTGGAAGAATCTGCTTACCGACGTAGCCAATCCTCTGCTGCCGAACGACGAAGACACCGAGCACAATCGCAGTCTGCTGCTTTCCTATAACTACGCGATCAGTCCCCAGTGGATCAACGAATTCCGTTTCGGTTTCACGAATGCGATCACCAGCGTGAACTTTCCAATTCTCGGGAGCGCCGCGATTTCTCAGCTAGGCTTGCAAGGAATTGATATAAGCCAGCACCCCGCGGGCCAAGCCTTCCCGACGTTCAACTTCAGCGACGGCAGCGGATTCACTCCCATCGGAAGAGATCGGGCGGGAATCACGCAGTCCAAGACGCTCGAGTTTACCGATAATCTGACGCGGCAAATGGGCAAGCACACCCTGCGATTCGGCGCGGATATACGCAGGGTGACCTACCAGGACCTGATGTATTTTCTGCCTTCGGACGACTACGGGCTATTTACGTTCAATCAAGGCGTTTTCACCGGAAGCTCCTTCGGCGACGCTCTGTTGGGTTTGCCAAATACCTCGTTTTTTGCGGTCACCAGCCCGCAGGTGAATGCGCGCGCGTTTCAGTATGGCGTTTACGGCCAGGACGAATGGCAGGTCAACGACCGACTCACGCTGAATTTCGGATTGCGGTGGGAGCTACTTCCGCCCTTTACCGAAGCAGTGGGTGATCTGGGAAGTTTCGATCCTCGACATAACAGCATCCTGGTTCCCGATGCCCTGCAGAAGACACTAGCAAATTCACCGGCTTACCGGCAGGTTTACACTGGATTTCTCGAGTCCTTCAACGCCTGCTCGCTCGGGCAGAAAGGTCCTTGCACGAACGTGCTAACGGCGAGCCAGGATCATCTGCCGCAGGGTCTGCGGCAACTGTACAAGCGTGATTTCGATCCGCGAGTCAGCGTGGCCTTTCGGCCATTTCGCGATAACAAGACGGTCCTCCGAGCGGGATTCGGCATTTTTACCGTGTCAACCCTTGGTCCCATGTCCTTCAATAATGCAGGCAATCCGCTCTCAGTGGTCCACACGTACGCGAACAACATGAGCGGCCAACCGCAATTTCAGTTTCCTGCGACGACGCCACCGACCAACGTGATCGTCTATGGCGGCGGCACGCTGGACCAAGCGAACGACCCGTTGTTCCGCGATCCGCAAGCGGCACAATGGAATGTCACTATCGAACGCCAGCTCAACCCGAGCACGTTGCTGCGAGTCAGCTACGTCGGGATGAACTCCTATCGTCTCGCTGTTACCGAGGACTTGAACCAGGTCCATCCAAGCACCAGGGCCTACTCGCCCAGCAATACACCCTACCCGAACTGGTTTACTTTGCTCTCGACCGAAAACGCTGGGTTCGCCAATTACCAGGCAGTTCAGGTGGAGGCAAATCACCAAATGGCCAAAGGCATTTTCTTTCAGGGCAACTACGCTCTCGCGAAGAATCTCAGCGACGCGCAAGGCGACGCCCCCGGCGGATTCACCAGTGAAGTCGCCTATGGACTGGCCGTCTCCAATCGCTTCGATCTCCGTGCGAACCGCGGGAACGTCGAAGGCACGCCGCGTCATCGCTTTCAGTTGAACGGAATCTACCAAATTCCGTTTGGATCAGGTCGCAAATGGCTCAACGAATCGCGCTGGCAGAATCTGCTCATCGGCGGCTGGGAAGCCAGCACCGTAACGCTACTGCAAACCGGACCGTGGCTTACTCCGATCATTAGCCCGACGCTCGACCAATCCAACACCGACATCGCCAATCGCGGCACATTGCTTCGGCCGGACTGCGTAGGAAATCCTATCCCCGCCAACCGGAGCCCTTCCCCGTATTTCAACCTGAGTGCCTTTGCTCCGACGCCAACGAACGCAGGCCGGATCGGAAGCTGCGGGGTAGGAATACTGGAAGGTCCGGGGACGATCGCGGTCTCGGCGGGACTCGGGAAAGCTTTTCCAATTCATGAGCGATTGAGACTGCGCTTCGAATCAACCTTCACAAATGTGCTGAATCACACGAACTATGCTCCACCTGCTGTGGATATCAGCAACCCACAAACCTTCGGCGTACTGCAATCCAATCAAACCTCGGCCAATGCGGGCCCACGAACAGGCCAGTTGGCTTTGCGGCTGGATTTCTAAGACGCGAAACTGTTTCGCCTGGAGATTTGCACAGCGATTCGGCGCGCGTCATCCGTCCCGTCGTGACATTGAAATGCGAGCGCATGCGTCAGCCAGTGCTCTCCTTGACAGTCGAGGAGAGTGTTTGCTACCTTCTCCTAGACACACGAGGAGAGACGCTTGACCAAACAGATTGACCTGCTGCAAGGCACTTTGGACATGTTGATCCTGAAGGCCGTGTCGCTCGGCCCCTTGCATGGTTACGGCATTCTGCTGCGCATCCAGCAAATTTCGAAAGACCGTCTGGAGATCCAACAAGGTTCGCTCTATCCCGCGCTTTATCGCCTGGAGCATCAGGGCTGGATCGCGAGCGAATGGGGTGAGTCGGAAAATAGACGCAAGGCGAAATATTACCGACTCACGACAGCGGGCAAGCGCCGCTTCCAGGCGGAAGCCGAAAAATGGAACCGCATGACGGACGTCATCGCCGGGATTCTGCGGACGACGCCGGAGGAAGTATGACGCTTTGGAGCCGGCTGCGTTCATGGTTACGCGCGAATCTACGGCGCGCACGCATGGACAGCGAGATGGATGCGGAGCTGCGTTTTCACCTCGAAGCATATGCGGAAGATTTGATGCGCAAAGGTGTGTCACGACAACAGGCGCTGCGGCGCGCACGGCTGGAGTTCGGCGGCGTGGACAAAACCAAGGAAGAATGCCGCGAGGCATGTGGCGTGCGCTTTATCGAAACGTTGATGCGGGATTTGCATTACAGCATGCGAGCGCTGCGCAAGAGTCCTGGATTCACTACAGTCGCGGTATTGACTCTCGCGCTGGGTATCGGTGCCAACACCACCATTTTCAGCGCCGTTGATGCATTGATGCTGAGGCCATTGCCCTTCCCTGCGTCGAACGAACTCGTGCGGATCTATTCCATTCAGCAGGGCATGTTCAATACGTTTGGTAATCCCGATGGACCATCCGCGCCGGACGTTCGGGACTTCGCCGAGAGAAGTCATAGTTTCCAAAGCATCGTCGTTTATGACACTTGGCGCAAGAACGTCAATTTCGGCGATGCTGCGGGCGAGCCGGAACAGATGTCAGTCGGCTTGGTTCCCGCAGGGTATTTCGAAGTCCTAGGCATTCGACCGATCGTCGGGCGGCTCTTCACCGAGGAAGAAAATCAGGAAGGCAAAAACTATGTCGCCGCTATAAGTGGGTGGCTATGGAGAAGCCGGTACGCCGACGACCCGCTCATCCTTGGTCGCAAGATTCGCATCAATGGCGAGCCCTACACAATCGTTGCGGTGATGCCCGACGTGATTCCAGCATGGGTGGAACCCGGGCGGCACAGCCAAATCTGGACTCCCTTTGCATTTTCTGATGTGTGGTCGGAAAGTTCGCGCGGAGGACGCGGTTGGGCGACGCTGGCGCGCCTAAGGCCTGGAGTGTCGCTCGAACAGGCCCAGGCGGACCTCTCGGTGATAGCCGCCGCGCTAGCAGCCGAGCACCCGGTTGATGAGGGGGTCGGTGCAGCAGTTAAGAGATTAGCTGACACCCGAGTGGGAGCGCTGCGCCCCATGCTGTTTCTGCTGATTGGCGCAGTGAGTCTGATTCTGCTGATTGCGTGCGTAAATCTCGCCAATTTGCTCTTGGCTCGCAATTCAGCACGGCAACGCGAACTCGCTGTTCGCGCAGCTTTGGGCGCGGGAAGAGGAGGGCTTGTCCGGCAGTTGCTCGTGGAAACGCTTGTGCTATCGCTCGTCGGCGGAGCGGTCGGACTGGTTCTAGCGCGCATTGGACTCGCCAGCCTCGCGAGGATGCACACCGAGGAATTGCCGCAACTTACTTCCGTGGGAATCGACTGGCGAGTGCTGGCGTTCACGTTCGTGGTGTCGCTTGTCACGAGTCTGCTTTTCGGGCTGACCCCGGCGTTCGTGGGCTCCCGGCTGAATCTCGTGGATGCGTTGAAGCAAGGCGGGCGGTCTGCTACTTCCGGACCATCCAGCCAGCGTGTGCGCAACATTCTCGTGGTGACGGAAATGGCAATGTCCTTGATTCTTCTGGTGGGAGCTACCCTACTAGTGCGCAGCATCATCCGTTTGGAACGCCAGAGCTTGGGAATCCGCCAAGACCATTTGCTGCGAGGCCGTATTTATTTGCCTCCGGTCCGTTATGCGGCCGCGGGAACGATCACGCGGTTCTGCGATGATTTTGCGGCGAGAGTTCGCGCATTGCCAGGTGTAATCAACGCGACTGTTACAACCGTTTACCCACCCAACAACGGTTGGATTCAGATGCTGGATATTCCGGGACATCCAGTCACGCGAATTCAAGATATTCCGTCGGCGCAGTTTGGAGTCGCAGACGCGCATTTCCTTGCGGCCTTGGAAATCCCTCTGATTCGCGGTAGAGATTTCGCAGCTTCGGATAGCGTCACCAGCCCACCGGTGGCTCTGATCAGCCAGGAATTCAATCGGCGCTATTTCCCGACAGAGGATCCCATCGGCCGGAAGATCCACATTGGGCCTCCGCAGTTCTTGCGCATCCCTCGCGGAGAAAATACGTCGGACGACACCGATGTGACGATCGTCGGCGTGGTCGGCGATTTCAAGAACGCGGGGCTCGCGCATTCGCCCGACCCGCAGATTACAGTCCTATATGCCCAACATCCACTGGTGAACTATGGGTTCAAGGACATTGTCATTCGCACTGCTGCAGATCCGAACCCGCTGGTGCCGGAGATCCGCAGGCAGCTTCATGAGCTGGATTCCGACGTGCCCTTCGCCGACGTGCACACGATCGACGAACTTGTACAGGCCGAGACCGGAAGCCAACGATTCACCACACTCTTGCTGAGTTCCTTCGCGGCGGCTGGCTTGGCGCTTGCCGTCGTTGGCATATATGGCGTTATTTCGTTTCTCGTGACCCGACGCAAACAGGAACTATCGGTGAGAGTCGCGCTGGGCGCGAGCCGAGCTAACGTTCTGTGGCTCGTGCTGAAACAGGGCTTGGAAATGGCGGCGATTGGCGCGGCTATTGGACTTGCTGGCGCGTGGAGCGCGCAAAGACTGATGGGCCGCCTATTGTTTGACGTCTCGCCGGTTGATCCGCTCACATTTGCCGGCGCCGCGGCCTTCTTGCTTGCGGTGGCAGCAATTGCAAGTGCTATCCCCGGCGTGCGAGTTCTGCAGATTGACCCGGCGCAAATGCTTCGCCAAGACTGAGGTCGCAGAAATGATCACGCGAATATATCGTCGCTTGCGTTCGTGGTTAGGCGCGACTCTGAGACGCTCGCGGATGGACAGTGAGATGGATACGGAGTTGCACTTCCACCTCGAAGCGTATGCCGAAGATTTGGTCCGCAAGGGCCTGCCACGGCCGGAGGCGCTGCGCCGCGCGCGGCTCGAGTTTGGCGGCGTGGACAAGACCAAGGAAGAATGCCGCGAAGCGCGCGGTGCGCATCTCGTAGACATTTTGATTCAGGATTTGCGCTATGCCGCTCGCACGATGCTGCGCTCACCGGGATTTACCGCGACTGCAGTGATTGCTCTCGCGTTAGGGATCGGAGCGAACACGGCCATTTTCAGCGTGGTGAACGCCGTGTTGCTGCGCCCGTTACCGTTTGACCAGCCCGACCGGCTGGTTCAGGTGTGGCACACGCCGCCGCAGGCAACTTTTCCGGGTATGAAGGAATTCGCGGTTTCGCCGGCCAATTTCATTGACTGGCGCAATGAAAGCCGCGGTTTCCAAGCAATGGCGGCCTATGGATTCGGCCGCTACACACTCACTGGCTCAGGGCATCCCGAAGCGATCCGTACGTGTGCGGCGACGAGCGGCCTCTTCTCCATTCTGCACGTGCGCCCACTGCTGGGGCGCGATTTCCTTGACGGCGAATACGAGCCCGATCACGACCATGAAGTTGTTTTGAGCTACGGCCTATGGCGCAGCCATTTCGGCGGCAATCCTGAAATGGTCGGCAAGAACATCGAACTGAATGGGCAAGCCTTCACAGTGATTGGTGTGATGGGTCCTGGATTCCAGTTTCCGATTGCCAGCGGTCCGGATGATCGAGCACAAATGTGGAAGCCGCTGGCTTGGAGCGATCAGGACCGCGCCGTTCGCGACAACCATAACTATGGAGTTGTCGCTCGTCTTAGGGACGGAGTTTCTTTGCGACACGCGCAGGCCGAGCTCGACGCGATCGCCAACCGTCTGGCGCTGCAATATCCGGCGGAAAACAAAGGTTGGGGCGCGATCGCGGTACCGCTCCGCGACGATCTGGTTGGCGACGTGCGGCCTGCGTTGCTGATTCTGCTGGGCGCCGTAGCACTGGTGTTGCTCATCGCCTGCGCTAATGTGGCGAACCTCATCTTGTCCAGAACGCTTTCGCGACGAAAGGAGTCAGCGGTTCGTGCCGCGTTGGGTGCAACCCCCCGCCGGTTGTTGCAACAAGCCTTCGCTGAAACGCTGCTATTGGCTCTCGCCGGCGGCACGCTGGGCCTGGTCTTCGCTCACTACGGCGTGATTTTGATCGTTAGATTTTTGGCGCAGCGGCTGCCGCGGGGGAACGAAATTGCGCTGGATGGCCGGGTATTGGTTTTCACTTTGGGTGTTTCGCTCTTGACGGGATTCGCCGCCGGTCTGCTGCCGGCTCTGCGCATGGCGAAAGCGGATCTGAACGAAGCCTTGAAGCAAGGTCTCGGCCGCACTGCCTCGGATTCGGGCGGCCGAACGCGCAACGTGTTGGTTGTTTCTGAAGTCGCACTCTCGCTCATGCTGCTGATCGGCGCTGGCTTGATGATTCGCAGTTTATGGATACTGCAGAACACAAACCCCGGCTTTGATCCCGATCACGTTGTGACAATGGTGGTCTCGATTCCGCAAAATAAATTTCCCCAGCCGGGGCAAGAGGTCAGTTACTTCAACCGCGTTCTGGACGGAGTTCGCGTCTTGCCCGGAGTGCAGGCCGCCGGCTTGATTGACGCGATTCCCTTGAGCGATGACGGCTCACATCAGCCGATTTCGATCGAAGGACGTCCGGTCGTAGCGATGGCCGACCAACCGGAGGTGGACGTTCGCCTCATCAGTCCCGGATATTTAAGCGCGATGCACATATCTCTCTTGCGCGGGCGTGATGTTGACGATTCCGACGTACCCGGACGGCCCGGAGCTGTGCTGATCAGCCAATCCATGGCTAAGCTTTTCTGGCCGAACGAGGATCCTGTCGGCAAACATCTGACAATGTACTTTTTCCCAGACATGGCGCGCGTGGTAGTCGGCGTGGTGGCCGACGTCAAATTGCAAGCGCTCAACGAGACCCGCCCCGCTCCGACTCTCTATCTGCCTCTGGGCCAGCTATCCCCTCCGAAGGGGACCAACTGGCGCTCCTTCGGGATGATTCTCGCCGTTCGCACGGGGATGGAGCCGGTGAGCGCGATTCCATCAATCAGTAGTTTCGTGCGCAACGTAGACGCGGACATACCCCTACTAAACCTTCGCACGATGGACGATTGGGTCTCCACCTCTCTTTCTCCGCAACGTTTCGCCATGCTGTTGCTCGCATCGTTTGCGGGATTGGCGTTGCTACTGGCGGTGGTGGGCATCTACAGCGTTATGAGTTATTCCGTATCGCGGCGCACACACGAGATCGGAGTTCGCGTTGCCCTGGGCGCGAGCCGCGCGGATGTGCTGGCGCTGGTCGTGCGGCAGGGCTTGGTGCTGGCGCTGACCGGTTCAGCGATCGGCATCGCCGGAGCACTGCTACTTTCGCGGCTGATGAGCAGCCAACTCTACGGCGTTTCGCCAACCGACCCAATCACGTTCGTCGCTGTGTCGGTCCTGCTGACGCTGGTCGCTCTCGCGGCATGCTACATTCCGGCGCGGCGCGCGATGCAGATTGATCCCATGGTGGCCTTGCGCTACGAGTAGCATGCGTCGCGAACTTATCGACGGCCGAAGAATCGCGCGCTGACAGCGCCGAAACATGAGACCGCACGACCATACTGCTTACCTCTGTACCTCTGATTGATAACGCGATAATGATGGGCTTGCATCCCTCCTATAGTCTGCTTTACACAGATAAGCGCAGGCCGTATGCTTGGCCGCAGGCGAAGCTCCGACCCGCATCCGTCCGCATCTGGAGGACCGTGATGATTCTGGCGCTTTTAGTCATCGTTGTGCTGCTGATGGTGTTTGTCATCGGAATGTACAACGGGCTGGTGCGCCTGAAGGTGCAGTGCGACAACGCCTGGTCGGACATTGATGTGCAGCTGAAGCGCCGCTACGATTTGATTCCTAACCTGGTGGAAACCGTCAAGGGTTATGCCGCTCACGAGAAAGGCACGCTGGAAGGCGTGGTGGCCGCACGCAACACCGCGATGACCGCGCAAGGCCCGGAGGCGAAAGCTCAAGCGGAAGGCATGTTGACCGCGGCTTTGCGCCAGGTGTTCGCGCTGGCTGAGGCTTATCCGCAATTGAAGGCGGTCGAGAGTTTCACCCAACTTCAACAATCGCTGAGTCAAATCGAGGACAGCATTCAGAACGCGCGGCGCTACTACAATGCCGTGGTGCGCGACCTGAATACGAAAATCGTGCAGTTCCCTTCCAATATCATCGCCGGGATGTTCAACATCAAGCCGCGCGAATTCTTCGAGATCAGCACGCCCGCCGAACGCGAAGCGCCCAAAGTGAGTTTTGGCGGCGCGGCGTAAGCGGACCGCAACGATGCGTGTCTTGCGCGGGACCCTTAGCTTTCTTTTCCTGGCATTATTCGCCGCGCTGCCCGCTGCCGCGCGCGATCTTGTTTTCCAGCACTTCGACGCGCAGATCTACGTGCGCTCTGATGGAACGATTGACGTCACGGAAACGATGGAAACGCAGTTCATCGGCTCCTGGCACGGCATCTACCGCACGATTCCCGCCGAGTACAGCGACCCACACGGATTGAACTACACGCTTCTTATCGAAGACGTTAGCGCGACGGACGATACCGGGCAAAAACTGAAGCTTGAACAAAACCGCGAAGGACGCTACGTCAAATTCAAGATTTACGTGCCGGCCGCGGAAGATGCTACGCGCACGATTACTTTGCATTATCGCGTGCTCGATGCGATCCGCTTCTTCGCGGATCACGACGAGCTTTATTGGAATGTGACGGGCGACGAATGGCAAAACGCCGTTGAGCTAGTCACGGCGCGCATCGAGCTGCCCGAGGGCGTCACTGGATTGCATGCCATCGCCTACACCGGAGTATTCGGTTCGCACGCGCAAGATGCCCAAGTCGAGGTCGGCAGCAATTACGTGCAGATTCGCAGCACGCGCCCATTGGGATATCGCCAAGGCTTGACGGCAGTGGTGGGGTTCGACAAAGGATTCGTGCAGCCGCCGTCAGCCGGCGAGCAGTTCATGCGCTTCCTGCGCAGCAATTTGCCGCTATTCATCCCGGTAATTGCGTTTTTCGTGATGCTTTGGCTGTGGTGGACGCGCGGCCGCGATCCGGCGCGCAACGCGATCTCGGTGCAATACGAGCCGCCTGACAAATTAACTCCGGGCGAATGCGGCACGCTGGTGGATAACGAAGCCGCCATGCGCGACATTACCGCGACCCTAGTGGACCTAGCCGTCAAAGGCTACATGACCATCGAGCAGAAAGACGAAAGCCACCTGCTCGGCCTGACGCACAGCAAGGAATATATCTTTCACTTGAAGAAGCCGCCCGGGGAATGGGACTCGGCGCGCTCGCACGAGCAGGAAATGCTCTCCGCGCTGTTTGACGCTGGCGCAACACCCGACGTTAAGCTTTCCGATTTGCAGAACCATTTCTACCGCAATTTGCCGGCGATTCGCGATCGCATTTTCAATGCGCTGATGAGCGACGGCTATTACCTGCATCGTCCAGACACCGTGAAGCAAGGCTATATGGGCGTCGGAATATTGATCGGCTTCCTGATGACGGCTGGCACGAGATTTCTTTCGGCGATCACCGGGATTGCCTCGGGCACTTGGGTCATCGCGGGCCTCGCCACCGGCGCTGTGATTGCGATTTTTGGATGGTTCATGTCCGCAAGAACCATTGCGGGCGCACGCGCGCTGGAAAAAGTGCTCGGCTTCGAGGAATTTCTCGGGCGCGTGGAAAAAGATCAAATCGAGCGACTGCAAAAAACGCCTGAGCTATTCGAAAAGTTTCTTCCTTACGCGATGGCGCTGCAGGTGGAGAAGAAATGGGTGCAAGCGTTTTCGGGAATCGCCGTGCAACCGCCGCAGTGGTATCAGGGATCGTACGGAAGCTCCTTCACTCCTTATTTTTTGATGAATGACCTCAACATGATGTCCGTGCACGCGGGGAGCGTGATGGCTTCGGCTCCCCGGAGCTCCGGCGGGTCGGGATTCGGCGGCGGAGGCGGATCCGGCGGCGGATTCGGGGGCGGTGGTGGCGGCGGATTCTAAGTTCCTTTCTCCGTGGCTTGCTTAGTTTGCTTTGCCACGCGGCTGGAATTTCTCCACTGACGAATCCAGCCGTGTTCGCGAATACTCTCTTCTTCCATCTGGCGCGTCCAGGCGCCCAGCAGGCTGGAACGATTGAAGTAGCCGACCATCTGTTGCGGATTTTCGCGGCTGACCACCGGAAGCCGTCCGATGTCGCGCTGTAGCATGCGGTACATGGCGTCGTGCGCGAGTTCGTCTGGGTGCGCGACGATTAGCTGCTGCGATCCAGCTTCGAGTACCGTCATCGTCCCTTTTGGATCCAGCTCCAACGCTCGCAGCAGATCTCCCTGAGTTACAACACCCACGAGCTTGCCGTCGCTTGAAACGATCGGCAAGCCTTGGGTGAGATTGTAGGCAGGCTCGCCGCGCCCCATTCGCTCCGCTAGTTCCGCGACGGTCATCTCCTGCGAAACGGGATTCACATCTTTGCGCATGACTTCGCCGACGCGCACCATTTTCAGAACGCCCGCTTCGTATTCTTCGGGCACTTTCAATCCACGCCGCGCAAGCTTTTCCGTCATGATCGAGCTAGGCAAATAGCGGATTGCAATCATGTCCGCAATCACGCAGCCGAGCATGAGCGGGAGAATGGCGTTGTAATCGTGGGTGATTTCGAAGGCAAAGACGATAAATGTAAAGGTCGCGCGCGAGGCCGAGCCAAAAACCGCGGCCATGGCCACCAGAGCATAAGCCCCGGGCGAGAGATGCGCGCCAGGGAAGATCATGTTTACGATCAGGGCGAATGCGCCGCCCATGGCGGCGCTGGACATGAACATTGGCGCCAGCAGGCCACCGGAGGTCCCGGATCCCAATGAGATCACGAGCGCCAGAGCTTTGAACACGGCGACTAAGATCAAGAGCTTCAGCGCCAGATTGTTGTTGAGGATGTCTGAAATCGTGTCGTAGCCCACGCCCAGGACGCGCGGCACGAAAAATCCGAGGATGCCAAGGCCTAGCGCGCCGATCGCCGGATGCCACAGATCGTTGATGGGAAGCCGCTCGAATTGATCTTCGACCCAGTAAAGGAGCTTGGTGAAACCAATAGCGGCGGCGCCGCTTAATAGGCCGAGCACTAAATAAAATGGCAAGCCGTGCACAACATCGAAATTCACGTTGCCCATGCTGAACATCGAATGTTGCCCGAGCAGGATGGTGCGAACGCTAGTTGCCAACGTGCACGCGATTACCAGAGGGATGAAAGAGCGCGAGCGAAATTCGAAGAGCAGCAACTCGATGGCAAGGATGACGCCTGCGATGGGCGTGTTGAACGTGGCGGCCATGCCCGCTCCCGCACCACATGCAAGCAACACTTTGCGTTCTGCTGCGGTGGTGGAAATCAATTGGCCAACGAGCGAACCGAACGCGCCGCCGGTTTGAATGATGGGCCCTTCGGCGCCGAAGGGGCCGCCGGTGCCGATGGCAATCGCCGCCGAAAGCGGTTTCAGGATCGCGACCTTGGCTTCGATGCGGCTGCGCGATGTGAGCACCGCCTCCATTGCTTCCGGAATGCCGTGGCCTTTGATTTTTTCGGAGCCGTACTTGGCCATGAAACCAACAATGAGTCCGCCGATAACCGGCGTAACGATGATCCAGGGACCGAGATGTGTGTTTTCCGGGCTGCGAAAATGAAACGACCATTCATGGTAGTACGCGAGATTGGTGATCAGCCCGATCAGATCGTACAGAATGTAAGCAATGAATCCGGCGAGCACACCGATCACGGCTGCGAGCAAAGACACAAGCTCAATGCGGTAGCCGGCTGATTGCTGCGGATCGAGAGGCTGATCGCCGTGGATGAGCGGCTTCATAACTCTTTACTCCTGTCGTGGCGCGCGATGGGCGGCCGTCTGCTTTGCGTGGCGCTTCGCGCCGGTTTTCCTTGGCCGCGCAGCACCTTGAGCGCGATTAGAGAGAGGGTCGCGCCCCGTGAGCCTCGCGAGCGCTTCCAGCAGCTTGGAGCGTGCTGTCTGCAATTCAGCGCGGTGGGTCAACGCCAGTTGCCTGAGCAGTTTTTCTCCGCGGCGCGTGGGCGTCAGCAGCACGCTGCGCCGGTCGTTCGCGCCGCGCGCCCGCCGCAGCAACCCTTTTGCCTCGAGGCGATTCACCAGTTCGACAGCACTGTGATGCTGAACCAACAGCCGCTCCGCGAGCGCCCCCACCGTAGCCGCGCGATGCGCCGGCAATCCCTTGATAGCCAGTAGAGCCTGGTGTTGCTGCGGCTCCAAGCCGGCGGCGCGCGCGATGCGTTCGCTGGAATGTAAAAAGCGCCGTATTTCAAAGCGAAACTCGGCGATCGCCTGATAATCAATGCCGGATTTCGACCGCTTCTGCATACATCCTCAGAGTTGCTCTATTATATCGTATCACGATGCTTTTATGGAAATGACGCATTACAGCCTGGGCCGTACGAGACGAATTGAAATGGGGGCGGTCTAGAGCGTTTTGCGAAAGGATTTCTGGGTCTTGATGTGCCTATAGCCGTGCCGTTCGTAAAATGCGTGTGCGCGTTCGCGAATTACGTTGGATCGCAGTCCGATTACGTCGCAGCCTCGCTCGCGCGCCCACTCCTCGGACCTCGCCAGTAAGCGCTCGCCGATTCGTTGTGAGCGGAAACGCTCGTCAACCACCAAGCCGCTGACCTCGGCGCGCGCGTCAGCCTCAACGGTGCGATAGACGAACACAGCGATCCAACCGGCAATCTCGCCAGTTGCGAGTTCGGCGACGAATACCAGGTGGTCTGCGTCGCCCTTCATTTCGGTCATGCGCTGTGTGACTTCTTCCGGTGTCGAAGGATAAGATAATTGTCCCGCTAGCTCGGCAATCCGCGCACAATCGGCCTCCTGTGCTGGCCGAATTTCTCCCGCGAATGCACTCGACGGCGCGTTCATTCGCAAAACCGCACGGTCATCGAACGGCCTTCTTAAGCACGGCAATCTGCCCAGCGTGATAGAGATCATGCTGAACTGCTCCGTGCAGCATCACGTACTGTGTATGGTCCTTGCCAGAAACGATTTCACTCAGTTTATGCTCCGGCAACTTCTGGACTACGGCGCGCAAACGAGCTCGGCACTCGCGCAAATGCTCGAGCGAGTGCTTCCAGGCCGCCTCGCTCATTTCGCGGACCGGCGGCCAGTCCTGCTCGTCGCTCACGTCTACTTGCTCGCCGGACGCGCGATGTTGGACGATCGAATTCCACGACGCGATGTGATTCACCAGTTCCCAAATTGAATGCGCGCCCGCGACAGGATACTGGGATGCTTGCCCGGCTGTAACGCCATCCAGTAGCGATTCGAGCGAGGGGCCGTGCCAGGCGTCGCCGCCAAACGCACGATCCATTTGATCCACGATGCGGTCAGTTTCAGTCATGTACGTCTCCCAGAAAAGCGTAAGGCACGCGTTGCCTGACTTGCGAGGCAGCGATTGTCCAGCGGCGTCGAGGTGTTTTGACGTTCGCTGCTCAAAAAAGTTTATCGGAATCGAGCAGGATGGTCACCGGGCCGTCGTTCACCAGCTCAACGGACATGTGCGTTTGAAAGACTCCCGTCTCGACGTGTACGCCAAGTGTTTGCAACGCGCGGACGAATTCATCGTAGAGTGCTTTGCCTTGTTCCGGCGGCGCGGCTTGAATGAAGCTTGGGCGCCGCTGGCCGCGTGCGTCGCCGTAGAGCGTAAATTGCGAGACGGCAAGAATCGCGCTGCCGACGTCGAGCAGCGAACGGTTCATTTTGCCCTGCTCATCGTTGAATATACGCAGGTTTGTGACTTTTTCCGCCATAACCGATGCCGTGGCAGCCGTGTCTTCGCGCCCGACGGCTACGAGCACGAGCAGTCCGGCGGCGATTTCGCCACGCACGCTGCCGTCGACCATCACACGTGCGCTGGTCACGCGCTGCACTACGGCTCTCATGTTTACCTTCTTCGTTCGTTGCTCGCGACGACGGTAGATTCTATGTGCGGTACGACCGCTAAGGCAAAAGATTCAACACAGAGAACACCGAGACAGGAAAACAGAGTTCACGGAGAAGCTGGGGCCTAGTGTGAACAGCAGTGATCAAAACACAAACGCTCTCGGCCCGCGCGATCTCGACCTGTGCGGCGATTTCTCGCGTACGAAGAAATGTGTTAGAAACGAGAGCGCTGCTGTGGAAAGGTGGGAGATTGAAACTCGCACTTATCGGAACGCATGGCGTTGGCAAGACGACGATCGCGTATGAGATCTGCTCCCTGCTGAAGAAAGCGCACTTCAACGTCGAACTGGTGACGGAAGTCGCACGCCAGTCGCCTTTTCCAGTGAATGCCGCTACAACAATCGAAGGCCAGTTGTGGATTTTGCACGCGCAGATTGCCGCCGAGCTCGATGCCGCGCGGCGCGCGCCGCACGTGGTCACCGATCGCGCTGTGCTCGATAATTACTGCTACCTCGTGAACAAATTCGGGCGGCAGCCGCAGCTGGAATCCTGGCTCGCGTGGTGGATGGATACGTATACGATTCTGGTTGGCGTGCCGCCTATCGAGGCGGACATAGCGCCCGACGGTTTTCGCTCCGAGGATCGCGCGTTTCAGCGGCGCATTCACGAACTGCTGATTGAATTGCTCGGCGCCACGCCGTTCAACAATTTGCGCGCGCCTGTGATCTGGCTCAATCCCAGCGAACGTTACGCCTGGGCCGAGCGCATCGTTGGAGCGGCGGTTCGGCTGATGTCCAACGCCGCAGCCGCGTCTTTTAGCGCAAGCCCGGCTCGCCGCTGAGGCTCATCAAACCATGGCAAGCCCTTCCACTGCGTCACCACCTTCAAAACGCTGGCTCAGTCGCGGAGTGCTTGGCATCGGTCTTGCCAGCCTTTTCTCGGATTGGGGACACGAAGCCGCGACTTCGATTCTTCCGGCGTTCCTTGCGAGCCTCAGCGCGCCTGCGTATGCGCTCGGCGTGATTGAGGGAGTCTCGGACGGTCTTTCGAGTTTTGCGAAGTTAGCGGGCGGGTGGATTGCCGACCGCCCGAAACTGCGCAAGCCCACCGGGATCGTTGGCTACACCGCAACGGGGATTTCCACGTTCGCATACGCGTTCGGGCAAAGCTGGCCGATGATTCTTTCGATGCGCGCGCTCGGATGGGTGGGCCGCGGGAGCCGCGGACCTTCGCGCGACACGTTGCTCGCCGATGCCGTGGCGCCGGAGCAGGAGGGACGCGCGTTTGGATTCGAGCGCGCGATGGATACTGTTGGCGCGGTGCTTGGCCCGTTGTGCGCGACGGCGCTACTCGGTTGGCTGGGACCACGCAGCGTGTTGCGCTGGACCGTGGTTCCGGGACTCGCTGCGGCGGTTGCGTTTGCGTTGCTCGTGCCGGCCGGGAGGCAGGATGAAGGGCATCACGCTCCCAGCTTCGTTTCGAGTTTCGCGCAACTGCCGAAAACCTATTGGCATTATCTCGCGGGAGTTTTCGCGCACGGCATCGGCGATTTTGCGCCGACTTTGCTGATTCTTCGCGCCGGCCAGATTCTCACGCCGCGATTTGGTTTCGCGCGGGCTTCCACGATCGCAGTCGCGCTCTACACTTTCTATAATTTCGTTGACGCAGCGGCATCCTATCCAGCGGGGGCGCTCGCCGACCGCATGAGCAAACGGGAAATTCTAGCCGTGGGATATCTGTTCGCCGTGTTGGCCTTCGCGGGATTCATTTTCGAGCCGCCGACGATTCCCGTGCTCGCGATTTTATTTGGCCTCGCGGGAATTCACGGCGCGGTGCAGCAATCGGTGGAAAAATCGCTGGCCGCGGAGTTGCTGCCGAAAGCCAACCGCGGCTCAGGTTTCGGCGTCCTCGCCACTGTGAATGGCATCGGCGATTTGATTTCGAGCGTGGTGGTGGGCGTGCTGTGGTCCAGCGTCAGCCCTAATGCGGGGTTTCTCTATGCCGGATTTTTCACTTTGCTCGGCGCGATCTTGATTTATTTCTATGCGCGCCGGAGCCGCGCAGTCGACGCTTGACGCGCGCCGCGGATTTGTCTGAGCGACCGCGGGGAGAAGGCTGACAGCGTGGGCAAAAGTGGCTGCTGCGTCCCGCCACAATGATGCGGCGAATCAGCGCGCCACAGCGGAAGCACTTCTTTCCCTCCCGCTGATAGACGCGATGCCGCAACTGATATTCCCCCATTTGCCCAGCGGTATCCACATAGTCGGAAACCGACGAGCCCCGCAGCCGAATGGCTTCGAGCAAAATATCCCGTACAGCGCGATGTAGGCGGCCTAGTTCATCCTGCGTCAATTTAGCGCCGAGCTTTCGCGGGTGAATCTTGGCCCGCCACAAGCTTTCGTCCGCATAAATGTTGCCGATGCCGCGCAGGACGCGTTGATCGAGCAGCAAGGCCTTACTATGCGCGCTGCGCGATTGAATGCGTGCGCGAAATTCTTCCTCCGTTGCTTCGAGCGGTTCAAGACCAAGGTCGCCCAGGATGCGTTCGTGTGCGCCGTTTGCGAGTAGCGCCATGCGGCCGAACCTACGGACGTCGTTATAGCGAAGCTCCCGGCCATCATCGAGCCCCAGGAACACGTGAGTGTGTAGCGGGACAGGCGCTTCCGGCGGGCTCACGGTGATTTTGCCGGTCATGCCGAGATGAATCAGCAGCGAAGCTTCTTCCGGGGGAGTTCCCTTCGGCTCGAGGTCAAGCAGAAGAAATTTTCCGAGCCGCCGAATGCGCGCGATGGTGCTGCCGGGTAAATCATGCTCCAGCAAGGCGGGGTCATCAATGAAGTCCGTCTTGCCCAGGCGCACGCTCACAATCCGCCTGCCAGGCAAGACTTCCCGCAGGCCGCGCGCAACAGTTTCGACTTCAGGCAATTCCGGCATTTCTCTATTCTACTGCGTTGGCAGCAAAGCGAACACACGAACGGGCCCACCGGATCCGCCTTCGAGTTTGATGGGCGCGGTGATCAGGAATGCGCCAGAATCGGGCAATTGATCGAGATTTGCGAGATTTTCCAGATTGTAGAGTCCGGCGGGCAGATCCGTGCGGTGGACTTCAAATTCCTTCGAGGGACCGTAGTCGATGCTCAACGTATCAATGCCCAGTCCCACGGCGCCGCGCTCGAGTAGGAGTTTCGCGGCCTCCACGGAATAGCCCGGGAAGTGCATCACGCCGCCTGCGTCCATATTGCGGTAACGCGCTTGGTCCGGCCAACGCGACGACCAACCCGTGCGCAGCAACACGATTGCCCCAGATGGAATCCGTCCGTGCAGCGCTTCCCATTTTTCCACACGCATCACTCGCAGGCGATAGTCCGAATCCTTGCTGACTTCATCGCGCACATCGAGCACCACCGCCGGACCGAAAAAATGAGCCACAGGAATCTGATCGAGATATTGCTTGCCACCGGGAAAATGCGCGGGCGCGTCCAGATGCGTGCCGTAATGTTCGAGCGTCCAGAAGCTACGCGCGAAGTAGCCGTCTTTTTCCGGTGTGGCGACTGTCTTGCCCTCGAACGTGCGGTCGTCTCCGGGCCACGCGGGCAACTTGTCGTTGATTGCGTAGGTCATGTCCACGACGCGTGTGCTGCCATCGGAAACTCCGCGTAGCCAGGCGTCTTGGGATGTGAGGTGTTTTTTCTGTGCTGCGGCGGACTGCACTTCGCCTAGGCGCGCAATTGCAAAAATCAGAAAGATAACAGCGACTGCCGCAAGCAAAAACATTTGGGACCGTCTTTGCATCGAAAAAGCCTCCTCTTGCGGGTGACATCTTAGCTGACTTCGTTACCTGGCACACGCGATGCAAGCCTCGCGGCGGAACGGCGGAGGCGAGCCTCCGCACTCCAAGATCTGCTGAATTCGCGCTCGGTCTGTGGCAGCGCGGATCATTCCGGCGGATCAACGGAGGATTTTCAGGGAAGCGGAATGCCGGGGGACGCGACGATGCCTGCCATGCGCAGAATCTCGGAATACTCTTCGTCGGTGAGCGGACAAATGGTCATTCGCGTATTCTTAAGGAACTTGATCTTGCGCAGCAACTTGTTTTCGCGCAACTCGCTAAGCGTCACTTGTCGCGGCAGGCGCTCGATAGCGCGCAGGTCCATGACCATTTTTTTTGTGTCGTGCTCGTGCGGGTCGGGATACGGATCGCGGCTCACTTCAGCGAGGGCGTAGATCGCGTGCTCGGGCTTGCCGTGATAGGCCAAAGCGCGGTCGCCTTTGTGGATCTGCTTGAGTTGGCGCAGCGCGTCCGGACGATGGCCGGCGTGGCGCCACATTTCCTTGCCCTTCACGAAGAGGGTGTCCCAGTGATAGACGCGAGGGTCCACAGCCAGCAGCCAGCGTCTTGGTTTGAGGGGCGGTTGCGTCATCCGTCAAAAAGTGTCGGGCGAACTATACACGGAAGAGGCAAAAATGGCTAACTTTGTGATTGGATTTTTCGCGGGTTCGCGGAATTCGCCTTGGTATCAGGCAGATCGAAGCTAAATCCAATGTTAACCGACATCTACGAAGATATCATCACCGCGGACTTCGACTGCGTAGCAGTGGACGCCTACGGCAGGATTGGTCGTTAGCGTGCCGTTCGTCACGTCGTATTTCCAGCCGTGCCAAGGACATACGACGACCTGACCTTCGAGCTCACCTTCCCCCAGCGGGCCACCCCGGTGGAGGCATACATTATTGATTGCAAATAGCTTGCCTGCAACGTTCGCTAGCGCGATGTTCTTGCCGTCCAATTGAAATTCGCGAATTGTTCCAGGGGGGACTTCGTCTCTCTTCGCAGTCCGCAAAAAGGCCATCTATTCTTGGTCTCCGTACCAGCGGTACCAAAACCACATCTGACCTTCGGCCATCACGTTCCTGCTGCCTTGAACTCTACCTCGGTTCAGGCGACTGAGCGACCATGACGCCGCGCTTGAATTCATCGACCATGCCTGGTTCCAAGCGCACGGCGGTGGGCCGCTTGGCCAGCGACATCTGATCAATTTTATCCTGCAGCTTTAGTAGCGCATAAAATAGGCCTTCGGGCCGCGGCGGACAGCCTATTACGTAAACGTCCACGGGAACAATGCGGTCCACGCCTTGCAGCACCGAATACACGTTGAATGGTCCGCCGACGCTCGAGCATGCGCCCATCGAGATGCACCATTTCGGGTCCGGCATCTGGTCCCACACACGCTTCAGGACGGGAGACATCTTCAGCGTCACCGTGCCGGCGACGATCATCAGGTCGGCCTGGCGCGGCGACGGACGAAACACCTCGGCACCGAAGCGCGCAATATCGAAGCGCGAAGTGGTTGAAGCGATCATCTCGATGGCGCAGCAGGCCAGTCCGAAAGTCAGCGGCCAGATGGCGCTTTTGCGCGCCCAATTAAAAACGTAATCAACGGTGGAGAGGACGTAACTGCGTTCGAAGCGGTTGTCCAGGACGCCCATCAGTCTCCCATTACCCCGAGCAAACGGTCGGAGTATATGCGCGTGGGTGGTGCTAGTCAAACGGCCAAGGCCCCACAGATGAACACAGATAAACACAGACAAAAGCAATTTATTGATAAAGACGAGCTGGAAGCTTGCGCGTTGCTGAGAAGGCGCTCCTCGTTTATAGAAACCGCTGGGTGCCGCCATTCAATTTTTACGTTCTTATCTGTGTTCATCAGTATTCATCTGTAGTCATTTTTCTTTCTTGCTCCCATAAACCAGCAAGGCGCCGATCGCGCGAAAATCGGCGAGTTCTTTGGCGTCGCGGAACCACCGGCCGGTGTAGACATCTGGATTGGGAGTCGGGTCGGGAATCAAGCGGTGCGCCACGTCCTGGAATCCCGCGTCGCGAAACATTTTCTCCCATTCGTTCGCGGAAAGCAGATGTGTGGGGACCGCCAACTTTTCGCCCCATTGATGGCTGTAGAGGTTGTCGCGATAATAGTTGATCAGAATCCACGCGGAGCCGCCTTCGGCCAGCACGCGGTAAATCTCCCGTATGCCCTTCGCTGGATCGGACCAGTAATATGACGACTCGACCGAGATCACGCGCGTGAAGAAATTCGCTTCCCAGGGGATTTCGTCCACGCCGCCTACAACGAAGACTAGATTTTCGTTCGCAACGCTCGCCTCGCGCGCGTGGTGAATCATCTCGTCAGAAATATCCATGCCGACTACGCGGCCTTGCGCCACGCGCTGTGCCAGAATCCGCGACAACCATCCGGCGCCGCAGCCAACGTCCAAAATATTATCAGTAGGCTCGATCTGCATCAGGCCGAGAGCTGGCTTGGTGATCGGCCAGTGCTCATGTTCCATGGACTCGCCCTTGCCTGATTCGGCCCAACGGTTAAATTCTTCGCGGAGATTTTCGTCTGTCGGAGATTTCGTCACTCAAACACTCGTAAGCAGAAGTTTACAGATGCCTGCCGCATGCCCAGCAGAAATGAGCGCCCACCGGCTCCAGCGCGCCACAGCGGCAGAAGTAACGCGAACTGCCCGCCGGGACCAGCACGGTCGAGATGCGCGGCTCCGATGCGCAGGCCCACAGCAGCGCAACACACCAACCGATCACGGTCCAGCCAAACAGCAAATTCACCATGAATATGCCCGCTGCGTCTCGTTTGCCGTGCCCGACGATCGTCGGCAGAAAGTACAGCACGACAGCAACAAAAAGAAACGTCATGTTCGCACCTCGTCAGTGTTGAAGCCGCCGGAGCAACGGCTCCCGGCTTCCATTTCTAAACTGAGATACGATTCAGAGGCTCTTCAGGTTCCCTGGACTTTTCGACTTTGGCTAGCAGCTGGGTGAATTTCTGCTCGCGCTCTTTCTGATCGAGGCCCTGATAGGCTTCGGCAATCTGCGTTGTATTCATCGAGCAGAATTTCGGCCCGCACATGGAACAGAATTTCGCTTCCTTGTAGAAATCGTCCGGTAGCGTCTCGTCGTGCATCTTGCGCGCAGTTTCAGGATCGAGCGATAGCTCGAACTGCTTGTTCCAGTCGAAAAGAAATCGCGCATAGCTGAGCGCATCATCGCGATCGCGCGCGCCCGGGCGATGTCGCGCCACATCCGCCGCATGCGCCGCGATCTTATAGGCGATCACGCCCTGGCGAACATCCTCCGCATTCGGCAGGCCGAGATGCTCTTTCGGTGTGACGTAACAAAGCATCGAAGCCCCGTGCCAGCCGATCATCGCCGCGCCAATCGCGCTGGTGATGTGGTCGTAGCCGGGAGCGATATCCGTGACCAGCGGGCCCAGCGTGTAAAACGGCGCTTCGTAGCACATCTCGTTTTCTTTTTTCACCTGCAGCTCGATCTGGTCCATCGGAATGTGCCCGGGACCTTCGATCATCACCTGCACGTCGTATTCCCAGGCTTTCTTGGTCAGCTCGCCCAGAACTTTCAACTCCGCGAATTGCGCTTCGTCGCTAGCATCCGCCAGGCAGCCAGGACGCAATCCGTCGCCCAGCGAAAAACTGACGTCGTGTTTCCGGAAAATCTTGCAGATGGCGTCGAAATTCTCATACAGGAAATTCTGCTTCTTGTGGAAACTCATCCATTGCGCCAGCAGCGCGCCGCCACGGCTGACGATTCCCGTAATGCGATTGCGCACCAGCGGCAGAAATTCGCGCAGCACGCCGGCGTGAATTGTCATATAGTCCACGCCCTGTTCGGCCTGCTCTTCGATCACTTCCAGCATTAGTTCGATGGACAAATCCTCGGCGCGGCGCACGCGCGAGAGCGCTTCGTAAATTGGCACGGTGCCAATGGGCACAGGCGATGCATTGATGATGGCTTTGCGGATCATGGGGATGTCGCCGCCAGTAGAAAGGTCCATGACCGTGTCCGAGCCGTAATGCACGGAGCGGTGCAGCTTTTCCAGTTCTTCGTCTACGTTGGAAGTGGTGGCGGAGTTGCCGATGTTCGCGTTGATTTTGCAGAAGAAGGCCACGCCGATGCCCATCGGCTCAAGATTGCGGTGATTGATGTTGGCGGGGATGATAGCGCGACCGCGCGCTACTTCGTCGCGCACCAGCTCGGGCGTGAGTTTTTCGCGTTTGGCGACGTACTCAATTTCTTCCGTGATGACGCCCTGGCGCGCATAGTGCATCTGCGAGACATTGTCATCGCGCTCGTTTGCACTCGCGGCTCGCCCGTTGCCGTTGCCGCCGTCGTTCATGGCCGCAGTGCGCTTCTCAATCCATGCATCCCTCATCGCCATAAGGCCCCCGTGTACACCCCAAACTCAGGCGAAATCGCCGTGAGACGGTTCATTATCGCACTGCGCCTGATGGGCGGCAACTTGCTCCCGCGCTGCGGCGCGAAGTTGGGGAGCATCGCTGATGCGGAGATGCTTGGGGCTTCGCTCCTGCGCGACGCGGGAATCGCACCGCGGCGGCCAGCCGCCGTACTCCAAGATGGTCTCGCCCTCCAAACAGGCTCGTGTCATTGGGAGTGCGAGAGCTTGCCGATCGCGCCCGGCTTGCTCCCGCTTTTTCTTTGGCGAAGCTTGCTTCGCCTCGGACGCCAGGATGGCGCGCGGCAGGCATGCCCCCTACCAAAACCGATGCGCGCTTCAGCTTGCGGCGCTGGCGGTCGCGACTTCTACAAGGAGAGCTTTGAGTTTGGCGGGATCATTCACCGGGGGGTGGCACGTGGTTTCGATACATACCAACGCTTGCGGCTTGGCGGCGTCAAGATGCGGCAGAGTTTCGCCTAGCGCCGGGGCGAGCGAGGCATTGCTGAGATTTTCGGGCGTGACGCGTAAGACGGCTTTGCCGAAGCGATACATTTCGTTCGCGGCTTGCTCCAGTTCGGCGGCTCGCGGATCGCCAGCCGCGCCTAACACCACAACGTGCAACGGATGACGGGCATCTAGAAGTGCGGCGAGGCCATATGTCGCGGCGAACAACCCATATTGTGGAACTAAGCCGACAAAAGCTTCCAGAGTTTTCTCCGCCCAGCCGCGATAAAGCTTTTCACCGGTGAAAGCGTAGAGGCGGTCGAGAACGATTACGGCGATGGAATTCGCTCCAGGCGTCGGCGAATCCTGCAGCGGCTTGCGTCGCACATCCAGGCCGCCCATCGGCGCGGCATCCTTCGGGCGATCGAAAAAACCACCACCGTCGGGGTCGCCATAATGTTCCACGGCGAGGCGCACAGTACGCTCGGCAACATCGAAGTAGCGGCGGTCGAGAGTGGCTTCATAAGCATCAAGTAGCGCCGCTGCCGCAAAAATTTGATCGTCGAGCGAGCCTTCCAAGCGCGGGCCGCCTACGCGATGGCAAAAACCCCTCGCATCGTCCCAGGCCGCCGCGAGGATGCGATCGATCGTCTTCAGCGCAAAATTACGGCAATCGTCGCGGCCCAACACCCGCGCGGCTTCCAGATAAGCCGAAACGAACATCGCGTTCCAACCGACATAAATGGTCGTGTCTATCGCTGGCGTGGGCTGACGTTTGAGACGCGCCGCAAGCAGCTTCCCTTTTGCGCGCGCAATCAAAAGTCCCGCGCTAGCTTCGTCCATCCCCAGCCGCTTGGCAAGTTCCGCAAAAGTGCACGCGACCCATAAAACATTCTTCGCCGGATTGTGATGCATCTCACCGCGCGGCTGCACGTCGTAATAAATCTCGATCGCATGAGATTCATCGCGCATAAGCACAGCGCGAACTTCGTCCAGCGTCCAAGTGAAATAGTCGCCGTCGTCGTCGAGCGTTTGATCGGCATCCTGACTGGCGTAGAACCCGCCGCGCTCGCGGTCCGAAAGGACATCTGTAGCCCACTGAATTATCCCTTCGGCCGTCTCGCGGAACAGGGGGTTTCTCGTCACCTGATAGCCATGCAGGAAATTCTTCAGCAGCTCCGAATTGTCGTACGACATTTTCTCGAAGTGCGGCACGCGCCAGCGTTCGTCCACAGAATAGCGGTGAAATCCGCCGGCTAGCTGATCGTAAACGCCGCCCTTGGCCATGCCTTCGAGCGTGCGCTGCGCCCCATGCAGCAGCTTTTCATGGTGTGTGGATTGATAGCGCTCCAGCAGCAAATCCACCCCGCTGGCATGAGGAAATTTCGGCGAATTGCCAAACCCGCCGTGCGTTTCGTCGAACAGATGCAGCGCGGACTCGATGACCGAGTCCACCACGCCAGCATCGAATTCCCCGCGCGCGGTATGAAATACTTCCGCTTTCGCCACGGCCTCTTCGAGCGCCTTAGCGGAACTGTCCACTTCGGAGCGGCGCGTCTTAAACGCGTCGGCAATGCCCAGCAGGATGCGTTTGAATCCGGGACGGCCCATGGCGTCTTCCGGCGGAAAATACGTGCCACCAAAAAACGGCTTGCCGTCGGGCGTGAGAAACGCCGTCAGCGGCCATCCACCTTGCCCGGAAATCGCGCTGATCGCCGACTGATAACGCGCATCGACGTCCGGACGCTCGTCGCGGTCCACTTTCACGGGAATATAAAGTTGATTGATCATCGCCGCAATTTCGGGATTCTCGTAGCTCTCGCGGTCGATTACATGGCACCAGTGGCACCACACTGCGCCGATATCGAGCAGGATGGGCTTACCTTCCGCGCGCGCGTGAGCAAATGCTTCCTCGCCCCATTCGCGCCAATCCACCGGCTGATGCGCGGCGGAACGCAAGTAGGGGCTCGCGGAATCCTTCAAACGGTTTGTTTGTTGCACGCTCAAATTCTCACCTTTGAGTCAATCTCTCACAACCAACCTAGCACAGTAGGGAGGCGAGGCAGGGGCCGTTTGTGAAGGGAAGGGCCGCGGGATTTTTGCAGTTGCATTTCCGCGCACCGAAGGTTAGATTCTCGCCAATTCGAAACAATCGACATGCCTAGACCACCGACGCGGAGGAGTCTATGCACAGAGCCTTCGGTATTGCCTGTCTGTTGCTTCTTTCGACTGCTGTACTTGCCCCCGCACATGCCGCCAAGCAGGCAACTGCGGGTGTGGCCGTCGTGTCGGATAGTTCGCCTGAACCGGGACGCGCTTCGCTGAAAATCGCCCTTCGACAGCGGGATGACAGCCCGTTCAGCGGCATCGCCAGGATTCGGCTCACTTCGCCTACCGGTGCGGAGGTTAGGGGACACGGCGCGGACTCTGACGATCAGACGATCTTTCCGAATCTTGCGCCGGGAAATTACACGGTCACGGCGATCGCACCCGGTTTCACCACCGTGAGCGAAACAATTGACATCAAGCCGCGGCGGGAACTCGAAACTATCTATCTGATAATGAAACCGGAAACCTTCGGGAGCGTCCGCGTGGATGCCTGTTCTGCCCTTAGCATTGCCAATAGCGATGCCGACGCCTTCCATTGGCTTCCGCCGAGCGTCGATGCTACGGCACCAATCAACATAGCTGACGGACCCTGTTCGCTCCCGGCGCTGCTGCAAGGCGTGGGGCAGCGCATGAAGCAGCTTGTCGATGACCTACAGAAATTCCGAGCGACAGAGCACATCGAACATTTTAAGGTGGATGCCGACGGCAAACGCCACGCTCCGCAGGGACGCACTTTCGACTACCTTGTTTCGGTTTCTCAAGCTTCGACCGGCGCTTTTGAGCTCGATGAATTCCGGAATGGAAACGTGGGCCGCGATCAATTCCCCGCCGGGATCGCAACCGAAGGTTTGCCCGCACTAGCCTTATTGTTTCACCCTACGCTGGCTTCGGATTTCAACTTCAAATGCGAAGGGCTCGGATATTGGCAGGCGCGTCCGGCTTGGGTGGTTCGATTCGAGCAGCGCGCGGATCGTCCCAACCGGATTCGCGATTACGTGGTCAAGAACGTTCACTATCCAGTGCCGATCAAGGGCCGCGCGTACATTGACGCCGCTACCCTCGAAGTGCTGCGGTTGGAATCCGAACTCGACGAGCCGGTAGACAAGATCGGCTTAACGGTGGAGCGCTTTACGATCAACTATGCTCCGGTGCAATTCCGCACTGGCGCTCAAGAACTTTGGCTGCCTCAGACAGCGGAATTGTACGTCGAGCAGAAGGGCCACCGGTATTATCGCGAGCATTCGTTCAAGAATTTTCAAGTTTTCGCCGTGAATACCAATCAGAAAGTGCAAGCTCCGCGCGAGTCATACTCCTTCACGAATACCTCAGACGAGGACATTTTGGGCGTGCTGACAGTCACACCCGCCGCTGGCACGGATTTCCAGCCTGTTTCTATCAAGTTCGAGATTCCCGCAGGAAAAAGCGTGTTTAAGGTCGTGGGAAATGGCAAGGACGTGAACCTACCCGCGGAGTCCGTGGCTTCCGCCACTTTCGTTCACAACGGGCATTCGGGATCCATCCACGCCGAGGCGTTTCTGCGTGAAGAGAGCACGCTGGACCTCATCGGGGACAGCTTAATCGCAACCACGCCGTAGCGCCAAGCATCAGCCCGCTTCTTACTTCTTTACATTTAACGATAAACAGTATACCCTGGGCCTAGTGATTCGATCCTTTCGGTCCCATGAGACCGAGCAGCTCAATAACCGGGAGCCGGTTAAGCGTTTCAAAAGCATCGAGCGAGTTGCGCTGAGGAAACTCCGCCAGCTGGATGCGGCCGGTCGATTGAGCGACTTGGCCTCTCCACCCGGCAATCGTTTGGAGGCGCTGCGTGGCGATCGCAAGGGCCAGCACAGCATTCGTATCAATGACCAGTGGCGTATTTGTTTTATCTGGCGCGACGGGGACGCCTGGGAAGTGCACATTAGCGATTATCACTAGGAGCGCGGAATGGCCAAGAAATTGAAGCCCGTTCATCCCGGCGAAGTTCTCAGCGAGGATTTCATGAAGCCTTATGGCCTCAGCATGAATAAACTGGCGCTCGACCTGCGCGTACCGGTGACGCGCATCGCCGATATCGTCGCGGAGCGACGCGGGATCACCGCCCGTACAGCGCTACGACTGGCGCGTTACTTCAAGACCACCGCACAATTTTGGCTGAACCTGCAGACGAAATTTGATCTCGAAATTGTCGAAGACGAAGAGCTCGATAAAATCGAGCGTGACGTGCGTCCTATCGAGGTGGATGCAAGGTAGGACGAGCGGCCGCAGTCGTTACTGAACGGGGTTGTTGTAGCCGGCGTCGCGGGGATCGATCGGTTTGCGTCCTGCGAAGCCTTCGTCCTGGGCGTGGTAAAAGCGAATGCGGTCCTCGCCCAGCTTCCAGCAGAGATACACTTCCTGATCGTCAATACGCGCGGGAAAATCGAGCAGGCCGACGTCCAGATCCTTCACCACGCAGCCGGTTTCTTGAATCTGATCGAGCGCGGACTGGATGGATTCTTCCAGGCGGTTGCGCTCGAGCCGGACCTTCGCCGCCTTTTCGTAAGACACCGCCAAGCCGCCAGAGCGCTGAATGCGCTCCGCGAGTGCGCTGAGCTGCCCATCCACGTCATTCATCTTGCGCCGCGATTCCATAGCGTCGATCAGGATGGGCTCAAGCTGTGTGCGCAACCGCTCTGCTTCCGTCAGCGAGAAATACTTAGGTTCTTCGTCGGCCATTTCTACGCGGTCTCCCGAGGTGCCGGCACAAATCAGCCGCCAATATAAACCATGGTGCGCGAGGGCGGCACGAAATCCGGCTCGTTGATGCGGTGGCTCTTTTCCTTCCGGTGGACAATTGCCACGACCGCATCGCCAATCTCGCGGTCGCCGGCACCGCCGCGCAACAACCCCTTTAAATCGTGGTCTTCCTTGCTGAAAAGGCAGGTGCGCAACTTTCCGTCGGCCGTGAGCCGGATGCGCGAACAGTGTCCGCAAAACGGCTGCGTCACCGGCGCAATCAGTCCAATTTCGCCAAGGCCATCTGCGAACCGGTACTTCCGCGCGGTTTCGCTGCGTTCGTGCACCACCGGTATCAACGGCCAGAGCGCCGAAATCCGGCGATACACTTCCGCGGCGGGCACCACCATATCGCGCGTCCACGCCCTGTCGGCGTCCAGCGGCATGAACTCGATGAAACGCATCACGATTTCTCTTTCGCGCGCGAACTCCGCGAAAGCTTCCACTTCGTTGTCGTTCAGCCCGCGCACGAGCACCGCATTCACTTTCACAGGACGCAGCGGCGAAGCCTGCGCGGCTTCAATTCCAGCAATCACCTGATCGAAAGTTTTGGTGCGCGTCACTTGCTCGAATTTTTCCCGGTTCAGCGAATCCAGGCTGATGTTGATGCGATCCAGCCCCGCTGCCACCAGCCGGTCGCAGCGCTCGGCGAGCAGAAATCCGTTCGTGGTCATGGAAAGATCTTGTACACCGATGGCCTTCAACCGTGCGATGAAATCTTCCACGCCAGGGCGTACCAGCGGCTCGCCACCGGTCACTCGCACCTTGCGAATTCCCATGCCCACCAGGATGCGCACCAGCCGCTCGTATTCATCCCACTCGAGCAGCGCATGTTCGGCCAGATGATTTTCAGGATTCGCGGACCGGCAATAGACGCAGCGGAAATTGCAGCGGTCGGTCACGGAAACGCGCAGATCCGTAATTTGCCGTCCGAATTTATCTATGAGTGCCATCGCCAGTTAGATGCCGCCAAAAATAAAAAGGCCCAATTCCGATTTGGGAAATGGGCGACAATTCCAGCAGATCATGACAAGCGCTGCCGCGCTTGCTGGATTCACTCCTTTCCAAACCTGGGAGGATTCGGCGTTTCCACCCGATCCCTGAACTCTCGCAAAAACCAGAGCGTCGCCCACCCGCCTTGGATTGTCTCTCCGTTAGGCTGAGGGGGTCGGAGAAATCAATTTCGATTCTACGCCTCACGTCGAACCGTAGCAATGCATGGTGGCAAGGGCGGCAAGGGCGGCGAGGGCGACGGGAGATTCGGTCTTTTTTGGTACTACGCCGGGTCTTCCTTGCCCTTGAACTTGCCGGGCGGCCAGTAGCAGAATTGCTCCAGCACCGCGAACGATTTGCTCATCCGCGTTCCTTGCTATGAAAAGGGAGGCACGTCCGTATGTCGAGTGAGCCAATGCCTTCTCAAGGCGTGATGGAGGGCCAAGGCGCGTACAACAAATATGCAAAACTGCCTGCAGGTGGTGCCGCCTTAGCCTTGCCCCTATTCGATAGGGCGGCTTGCAATGTAGAACTCGATGCAGGCGATCTGCCGGTCGTCATCGCCGACTATGGATCGTCGCAAGGGAAGAATTCGCTGGCGCCGATGCAAGCAGCAATTCGAATCCTGCGCCATCGGTTGGGCCCACACCGATCGATCTCTGTGTACCACATAGACCAACCGTCGAACGATTTTCGCACCCTGTTCGAGGTGTTGGACGCTGATCCAGACAGATACACACTGGGTGATCCGAACGTATTTCCGGGTGCAATCGGAAGATCATTTTACGAGAACGTGCTCCCGCCCAATTCCGTCCACCTCGGATGGTCCTCATACGCCGTAGTGTGGCTCAGTCGCGTTCCGGCTTTGATTCCCGGTCATTTCATGCCGCTCCGCAGCACCGGCGCGGTGCGTACGGAATTTGAACGCCAGGCCGCACAGGACTGGGAAGCCTTCCTCTCATTACGTTCCAGGGAATTGCGGCGGGGAGGACGACTTGTCGTCGTTCTTCCTGCGGTCGCCGATGACGGGACGTCCGGGTTTGAAAACCTCATGGACGAGGCGAATGCCGTCCTTACGGAGATGGTCGTCGACGGCGCAATCATGGCCGAAGAGCGCGCGCGAATGACTCTTGGTACCTATCCACGTCAAAAACGCGAACTTCTTGCTCCTTTCGAGCACCAAGGGTGTTTTCAGGATTTGGCTGTGGAGGCCTGTGAAATGTTCACGCTCCCAGACGCCGCGTGGAACGAGTATGAACGCGACGGAAACAAAGAAGCCTTCGCGACGAAGCACGTTTTGTTTTTCCGCTCAATTTTTGTGCCTTCGCTTGCGTCCGCACTGGATCGCGTACGATCGGGCGATGCCGACGCACTGCGCATGTTTGGCGACCAGGTGGAAGCCCGCCTCAAAAGGCGGATCGTGAGCCAACCGAAAGCAATGCAGTCCTTCACGCAGGCTATTGTTCTGGCCAAACAGACCTGACGGAGTTATGTCGCAAGCGCGCCATTTGCTCACGCCGATTGAATTAGGGCCAATC
>Ga0210396_10000108_pt1 | contig 145355 bp, 115 predicted proteins | sample IncBWH17OmetaG_FD_155466 | JGI IMG/M metagenome (GOLD analysis project Ga0210396, IMG submission 155466) | Forest soil microbial communities from Barre Woods Harvard Forest LTER site, Petersham, Massachusetts, United States - Inc-BW-H-17-O ...
AGTGCTTGATCCATTGCTCATTGAGCGTTCGAAACGCCGCTTCGTCGCCTGTCTGGAACGAACGAATAAGCACCCCTTCCGCACATGAATCCGGACTATGCGAAGACATCCTCTTGTTCCCCCTGACCTGATGTTGCATCCTGTGCGTCATTTCGGTGCATGATTGCATCAGCTTCCGCCATTAGCATGTCATCTTCGTCCCCAATCCGGATCTCTCGCCTAATGGTCGTGACCTCCATTTCCGTGCCTGTTAAGCTCGATTCAAGGCGTCGACATCAACGATGGCCTTCGCAAAGGCTTCCGGAGCCTCCTGCGGCAGATTGTGCCCGATGCCGCCGGTGAGGTTGCGATACTCGTACCTGCCGACGTACTTCTTGGCATAGACGCTCGGGTCGGCATGCGGTGCGCCGTTCGCGTCGCCTTCCAACGTGATTGTCGGACAAGCGATCGTTGGAAATGTCGCGATCTTCTTCTCCAGTTCATCGTATTTTCGCTCGCCGGACTCCAGGCCCAAATACCAGCGGTAGTTGGAGAGAGAGATACGAACGAAATCCGGATTTTCAAACGCCGCTGCGGAGCGCTCGAACGTTTCATCGTCGAACGTCCACTTCGGTGAGGCTTGCTCCCAGATGAACCGGTTGAAGTCCTTGGTGTACTTGGCGTAACCAGCTTGACCGCGGTCTGTGGCGAAATAGAACAGATACCACCATTTGTTCTCAGCGCTTGGCGGCAGCGGCGTCTGGATGGCTGCCTGGCTACCAACGAGATAGCCGCTCACCGAGACCGGGGCCTTGACGCGCTCGGGCCAGAGAAAAGCGAGAAGGTTCGCATTTCTCCCACCCCAGTCAAATCCCCCCATGACCGCTTTATTGATTTTGAGTGCATCCATGAAGCTGATGGCATCGGCTGCGACCGCGGCCGGCTGAGCGTTGCGAGGCGTCGCGGCGGAGAGGAACCGCGTTTCGCCTTAGCCTCGCAAATATGGCACGAGAACACGGTAGCCAGCCGCTGCGAGTATAGGAGCGACATCGACGAAGCTGTGAATATCGTAAGGCCAGCCGTGGAAAAGAAGCACCGGGGGGCCATCCGCCGGTCCGGCTTCCGCATAGGCGATGCTGAGTACGCCGGCGTTGACGTGCTTTAGTGGGCGGAATGATGCGTTTGTGCCCTGCTTAATCTGGGGATCATTGGCCGGTTTCGCGTTGCTGGATTGAGCTTCCAAAGAACCGATCATGCCAAACTCGGCGGCCGCAATAGTCATGGCCGCGGTGGCGACAAAACGGCGTCGATTATGGTTGATTTCTTCTGATACTTTGATTGTACTCATTCTCGAATCTCGTTTTTCTCGATTGGATCGCGCTTAATGAATGTCCTTTCCTGTTCTCCTTGCAACAAAACCTGTCCGTTGAACGCCAGCCTCACATCGTTAAAACGACGCGGAACTGCGCATTGCCACTCATCATTCGTGCGTAAGCCTCGCCCGCCTTTTCGAGCGGATAGGTTTCAATCATGGGACGCACACCGCTCAATTCGGCGAAACGCAGCGTGTCCTCGGAATCGGCTGGTGTTCCGGCGGCCCAGCCTTGAATTGTTCGGCTTCCGGAAATGAGCTGGATCGGCGTGACCTCAACGGGATCAAACGTCGCACCGATTACTACGAGCTTGCCGTTCGGCCCCAGACCGTCGATCAGCTGGGACATCGCTTTCGAGTTTGGAGCTGTCGCCAGAATGACCTGTGCGCCGCCCAGTTTTTGCAAAGCCTCTGCTGCGTTCGTCGCTTTGCTGTCAATGTACACGCTCGCTCCGAGTTTCTTGGCGAGCGCCGCGTTTTCGGACCCGCGCCCGATGGCCGCAACGTTGTAACCGAACTTGTTCGCGAATTGAATTCCGAGGTGACCCAGACCGCCGATACCCTGCACGGCGACCAGGTCGCCAGGCATGGCGCCGCTGTGCCGCAGGGCGTTGTAAGTAGTAATTCCGGCGCAGAGCAGCGGCGCTGCTTCCACGTCAGTTAGACTTTCCGGTATGGCCACCAGAGCCTCCATGGGAGCAACCATGTATTGCTGGTATCCGCCGTCATAACTGATGCCCGGAATTTTCAAATTGCGGCAATTGCGAAAATCCCCGCGTCGGCACGAAGGGCACGTGTTGTCCTGCCCGCCGTGCCAGCCGACTCCGACGCGCTGCCCCTTCTTCCAACCGGAAACGCCGGCATCCAGTTCATCGATGATGCCCGCGACTTCATGTCCTGGAACTCGGGGATACTCAATGCCGGGCCAGGCGCCTTCTTTCGTGAGCGCATCACTGTGGCAAATACCGCAGGCCTGCACCTTGATGCGCACCTGTCCCTCATCCGGATTAGGAATCTCGCGCTCGACGATTTGGAAATCGGCGCCCGGCTTGGGAACCTGCGCCACCTTCATTGGTGCCAATGCGAATTTTGTACTTGCCATAGATCCTCCCTTTGCGAAAACTTTAGAAATATCAATTCCAAACGATTCCAAAGGCCGCGAGCTTTTCTTACCCCGCGACCTCGAAAATAATTTCCAGCTCGACCGGCGTACCGAGCGGAAGGCTCGCGACGCCATACACCAGGCGGCAAGGGTTCTTGTCTTTTCCGAAGACATCTTGCAGCAACTCCGAAGCGGCGTCAGCGACTTTTGGGTGTTCGCGGACATCGCCCACTGTGGCTACGGAAACGCCGAGCCGGACGACCCGAGTAACTTTGTCGAGCGATCCTAAATACTCCCGTGCCACGGCGAGGCCATTCAATGCCGCAAGACGCGCCGCGGCGCGCCCTGCCTCCACATCGAGCTCCGCTCCGATGCGTCCAATATATTTCGCACTGCGGCCTTCGGTGGGCAGCATCCCAGTCAGAAAGAGCAGATTGCCCGTATGCACCGCTTCCGCATAGGTGCCGAACGGCTCCGGCGGCGCCGGGAGCTTGATGCCAATTTCTTTCAGCCGCTGCTCGGCGCTGGCCGGCCGGGAGGGAGTTTGCAGTTGCTGTTTCGTATTCATGCATCTTTCTCCTAAACGATCACCCTTTTTTCGTACACCTACCAACGGCCAGCGTGAACACCGCCGTCCACGTGGATGACCTCTCCTGTTACTTGACCCGCCTGTACCAGGTAGAGGACAGCGTCCACAACGTCCTGTACGTCTGCGATCTCCCCCATTGGCTGCAACTGTTTAAGGAAGTCCTTGGGATCATCCTTGTGCATTGGCGTATTCACCACGCCAGGAGCTACAGCGTTGAAGCGGATACCTTGTTTTGCATACTCAATCGCGAGACTCCGAATGATTGCATTCAGGCCTCCTTTAGTAATCATTGGGACCGAGCCATTTACGCCAAGGATCGGCTGATCGGCAAGCGCCGCGGTGATGCTAACGACGCTCCCTGATTTCTGCTTCAGCATCTGCTTCACAGTAAGCTGAGTGATGTAGAGGAATCCCAGCAGGTTCGTTGAAACCAAGGCGTTGAAGTCCTCAGTAGAAAATTCAGTGAAAGGCTTCGTGAAAAAGATTCCGGCGTTACTCACCAGAACATCGATACTTCCGAAGTTCATGATTGCTGCTTCGACGACCTTGGCGGCCGTCTCCGGCTTCCCAATATCGCCATCGAGGAGAACCAGGGCGGTCGAGGCAGTCAACTGTTGACTTACATGGCGAGACGTCGCAACGACTTTATAACCCCGTTTCAGGAAGGACTCGACCAAGCCGGCTCCGATTCCGCGCGATGCTCCTGTGATGATTGCAGTCTTGTGGTCGGGCATGTAGACTCCTGTTTAAAGACGGCGTGCACAACTGTGATCACACCAGATGCGTAGAGAAGAAACAATTAGACGATGGTATCGACCATATCTTCGTATCAGCCGGCGGGGGTGAGCTCTCTCCACTCCGTCTTTCCCCCTTTCTCCCATTGGATGTCTATGATGTTGCTGTGGATGCAGCACCGGAGAACCGATACCAAAGTACAATGGACATGCGCGAACGGGGTGGCTCATCCTTCCCTGGGAGTTGACGCGGGGAGCCACTGCAGAGGCGTTAGATGAGGAGCTACTATGAGAAAAATCTCGGCGCCCATCTCTTTGGCTGGGTCGCAACTCGGCCAAACACGTCATGTCTGCGCGTTTTTCAATAGCGATGAAGAAGAGTATCGCGTGTTATTGCCGTTCATTAAGGATGGGTTCGAGTGTGGCGACAAGGCGATTCACGTCCTTAGTCCTGATCAACACCGTGACCACCTGCAGCGATTAACCGGCATTGGAATTGACTCGACCGCTGTCCAACGAAGCGGCCAATTCGAACTTCGGAGCAACACTGAAACCTACCTTCAAGACGGTCGGTTCGATCAGGATCGTATGCTGCAGTCGTTCGAGAAGATGGCGAGCGGCAATGCCGAGGATGGATTTCCCCTGAGTCGCATTGTCTGCCGCATGGACTGGGTGCCTGACGGTCAGTCGTACATCGACGATGTGATTGAGTTTGAAGCGAGGGTCAATGATGTGTGGTGTCGCCACGATGATGCGGTCATCTGCACCTATCGCCTTTCGAAATTCAGCGGAGACGCTGTGATTGACATCATGCGCACGCATCCGCTGGTCATCGTCGGCGGCATTCTCCAACACAATCCGTTCTTCGTTCCGCCAGTGGAGTTCCTGCATGAAATCCGTGCACGGCGGGCAGCGCAGCCCGTTCGGCCCGCGACGGCAGGCTGACTATGAAAGTGCAACTCGAAGATCCCGCCAACGAGATCAAGCGCCTTCAACATTGCATTAATGATCTTGTCAGCCTCCTCGCTCTTCCTGCCATGTGGAGCGGCAGCAAACCCTGTGACATCGTTCCTACGTTGCTCGACTCGCTCCTTCGCATGCTCGATCTGGACTTCGTGTATGTGAGCTTGACAAACCTGGTCGACGCGGTGCCCTCCGAGACGGTCAGGGTCGCTCAATCGCAACAACAGATGTTCCGACCGCGAGAACTCTGTACGTTCCTCAATCGCTGGTTGGGGGATGACCCACAAAAACGATACCTCCAGGAACGCAGTCGCATTGGAGACGAAGAGATTTCACTCGTGTCCTGGCCTCTCGGGGTTCAGCGTGAAATCGGGGTAATCGTTGCGGGGTCTCGTCGAGCGGATTTCCCGCGGGATACCGAGGCCCTTCTTCTGGGCATAGCGGCTAACCAGGCGTTGACCGGGCTACAACAGGCGCGACTGTTGACCGAACAGAAGAGCGTTGCCGACGAACTCGATCAAAGCGTCGCGCAACGGACCGCAGAACTCGCTGCAGCCAACGAAGTGCTGAGAAAGGAAGTCGCCGAACGCAGGCGCGCGGAAGACGCACTCAAGCGCAGTGAAGCGTTTCTAGCCGAAGGCCAGCGCCTCAGTCGAATCGGCAGTTTTTCCTGGCGTGTGGAAACAGGCGAAATCAAGTGGTCAGAGGAACTCTATCGCATTTTTGGGTTTGAACGGGATGTGACTGTGACGCTTGACTTGATCGGTTCTCGAGTCCATCCAGAAGACATCCCGATGATGAACGACATGGTCGAAAGGGCGCAGGGCGCGGTCAGAGATTTTGAGTACGAACACCGGTTACTAATGCCCGATGATTCGGTCAAACACATGCACTTAATCGCGCACGGGATTCGCGACCATGAGGGGCGGCTGGAATATATCGGCGCGGTTCAGGATGTGACGCAGCGGCAATTTTCGGAAGAGGCGCTTGCCAAGGCCAGGTCGGAGCTGGCGCACGTTGCCAGAGTCACGAGCCTCGCGATGTTAACGGCGTCCATCGCGCACGAAGTGAACCAGCCGCTCTCAGGTATCGTCACTAACGCCAGCACCTGCCTGCGGATGCTGACATTGGATCCACCGAACGTCGACGGTGCGCGTGAAACGGCCCGGCGAACGATTCGCGATGGCAACCGTGCCTCTGATGTGATCACGCGGTTGCGCGCACTCTTCAGCAAGAAAGACAGCATCGCTGAGCGGGTGGATCTGAATGACGCTACGAGAGAGGTGATTGCTCTCTCGTTGAGTGAGTTTCAAAGAAACCGGGTGATTTTGCGATATGAGCTTGCTGACGACCTTCCGCTTGTCACAGGTGACCGAGTCCAGCTTCAGCAGGTAATCCTGAACCTCCTCCGGAATGGTTCGGACGCGATGAATACCGTCCAGAATCGCCCCAGGGAGTTGCTGGTCAGGACCGAACGAGACGAAGGCGATGGGGCGCTCCTTAGCGTGAAAGATGCGGGGATCGGTTTCGATCCTCAATCTATGGGCAAACTATTCCAGGCCTTCTACACGACCAAGAATGACGGGATGGGGATTGGCTTGTCGGTTTCTCGTTCCATTATAGAACAGCATGATGGCCGTTTATGGGCAACGCCAAATGATGGTCCGGGAGCAACATTTTCATTTTCTATTCCTCGCGCAACCAATACCTAAGTGCAATAGACTCCTTCCCCGGTCTGCCGCATTCTTGTGTTATGAACTCCGGCCAAGAAAAGATGGCTAGCGAATATCCGCTTGTGGCAGTAGTGGATGATGATGAATCCGTGCGCGAGTCATTGCCTGACTTGTTGCGGGAGTTCGGATTTGCGACCCGCTCCTTCTCATCCGCGGAAGAGTTCCTCACATCCGATAGCCTGGTCCAAACTGGATGTCTCATCCTCGACATCGCCATGCCAGGCATGACTGGATTCGATCTCCAGCGAGAATTGAAGCTTCGCGGACACAGCATTCCGATCATCTTCATCAGTGCTCACAAGGACGAAGTTGTCCGCAGGCGAGCGTTCCAGCAAGGAGCCGTTGAATTCTTGTTCAAGCCGTTCAGCGACACGGCTCTGCTCCAGGCGCTGAATACCGCACTTCGAGTGAGGTGAGCGTTAGGCGACTCTCACGCATTTGGGAATATACTATGACGTTAGCACGCGCTTTTGATCCTCAATTGGAGCCGTCACCGATGACGCCGGGAACACCCATCGTATTCGTCGTTGATGACGACATCTCCGTGCGTGAGTCGCTGCAGTTGCTGATTCAATGCGAAGGCTGGCATCCGGAGACATTCGCATCCGCGCAAGCGTTCCTCGATAACCCGCGGATGCTTGTTCCGAGCTGTCTAGTCCTTGACGTTTCTCTTCCAGGCCTCAATGGCCTCGACCTGCAGAAGCGTGTCGCCGTCGAGCGGCCGGATATGCCGATTATCTTCATCACGGGATGCGGCGACGTGCCCACGTCGGTTCAGGCCATGAAGGCTGGTGCTGTCGAATTCTTGACGAAGCCATTCAGTGATGACGTGCTGTTGAGCGCAATCCGGAATGCCATCGAGCGGAGCAAGACTGCACTGGGGCATGAGGCGGAGATGCAGGCGCTGCGCAACCGGTACGAGTCACTCACGCGTCGCGAACGGGAGGTCATGGCGTTGGTGGCCTCCGGTCTGTTAAACAAACAAGTCGGTGGGGAGCTCGGCATTAGCGAGATCACGGTGAAGGCACACCGAGGCCAGGTAATGCAGAAAATGAAGGCCGACTCATTCGCCGAGTTGGTGAAAATGGCCGCGAGACTCCGACTCCCAGGTGTGCCGAAAGCTTGATGATCCAATCGTGAATCAAATCCCTTTAGATCAGATTTATTCCTGCGGTATCACCGCTGTCATCGAAAGCGTGAAAAACCACCGCCGCAGCTAACTCCTTCGGCCACATCCGTACGTCCCTGGGTGCTCGCGGGATCGATGTCCATCACCAAAATCGAAAGTTTCAACGGTACGGAGAGCGGTACGGAATTATCGCCAGACGGGCCGCAGAAAGCCGCTAAACCCATCGAAATGACAGATCACGATCCGGAAGCTGTCAAGTTATCCTGCGCTGCCATGGTGAGGGTAGAATCGAAAAGGACACCCAGAATGAAGAACGAGGAGTGTTTCGTCTTGCCCCATTTGCGGGGAACCAAGTGCGCCTCCTGGTCGAACTCGTTCTCACTATTTGCGTAAGATATTACGGGTGAAGAGTTTTCGCTCGTTCCGCCTCTAAAATACATTCCGCTGTTGTTAAGGAAGGCGAGGGGTTGGAGTATTCTATCGGAAGGCGGCCGGGTGTATATTACCGGTCCGTCGAATTATCAAAACTAAGGTCAATGTGAGCAGCCAATGAGCCTGGAAATTGTGATCACGTATTGCACGATTTGAAATTACGAGCCCAGAGCCGTCGGTCTGGCGGAGAAACTTCTGGCTCTGAAAGAGGATATCAAATCACTCAGCCTGATGCCTTCAGGCCGGGGCGCATTTGAGGTCGTCGTGAATGGGAAGACACTTCATTCCAAGCTCCGAACCGGGGATTTTCCTGACTTCGACGCAATTCTCAAATCCGTCAAGTCGATGTGCTGAACTCCGTCCCGACGAAATTCGATGTACTCCGTCTCCCCTTTTCATCCGGCGGTTTCCCCGGAGAGTGATGCGTGCCTGGTGGTCGTCGCGGTCTTCAATACCGTTGCCCCGACACTTCGTACCGGGGGGCAGGTTCGATTCCTACCCTCTCCGCCAAACTCTTCTGAACCTCCAGCATAAACCCGACCCGCGAACCGCGTTCGCAGGCCAGGACGTTGAAATTGTCGCGGCGCTCCACGCCGCGAAATGACGCAAGAAAGGCGAAACTCGCTACGAATTGCAGCGGTACTTACGGGCTTCCTATGGCTGAGCCACAACATTACATCGTCGCGACTGCTGGTCACGTGGATCACGGAAAGAGTGCGCTGGTCAAAGCACTGACCGGTACGGATCCCGACCGCCTGCCGGATGAGAAAGCGCGAGGGATCACCATCGACCTCGGCTTCGCAAACTTGGAACTCCCCGCCGCCGCGCCTGGAACTCCATCCTTCCTGCTTGGAATTGTTGACGTGCCCGGCCATGAAGATTTCGTGAAGAACATGGTCGCGGGTGTCGGCTCAATTGATTTGGCGTTGTTTGTTGTGGCAGCCGATGACGGATGGATGCCACAGACTGAAGAGCACCTGCAAATTCTCACCTACCTGGGAGTCAGCCACGCCGTGGTCGCGCTGACCAAAATCGATTTGACGCGGGACGAACATGCCGTGAGCGCCAAAATTCGGGAAAAGCTCCTGGGCACTCCTTTCGCCGAAGCACCAATCATACCGACGTCCGTCGTCAATGGCCGAGGGCTTGACCATTTGAAGGCTGCTCTCACAAGTGTACTTGCGGAGACGGCGCCGCCGGCCGACATTGGGAAACCGCGTTTGCCTGTTGACCGGGTCTTTAAATTGCAGGGTATCGGCACAGTCGTCACCGGCACGTTGACGGGCGGCACATTGCGCCGTGGCCAACCTGTCGTGATCCAGCCGTCCGGTAAGAAGGTACGCATTCGCACGATTCAGTCCCATAATCGCGACGTTGAGGTTTGCGGACCCGGCACGCGAGTTGGCCTCAATTTACCGGACCTGAAAGCACTCGTGGAGATTCGTCGCGGCGATACAGTTACGCTGGATGCTTTTGGCGGACCGAGCACGATCGTCGACGTGCAATTGGAGCTTTCGCCGAGAACGGCTCGTCCGCTCAAAGATGGTTCCCGCGTACGTGTCCATCACGGAAGCTGTGATGTGGCCGCGCACGTGGCGTTTCACCAAAGAAGGGACTTGGCGGCGGGAGAGTCCGCCCTCGGGCAAATGCGGTTTGAGAAACCCTCGTTCGTATTTGCCGGGGACCATTTTATTGTGCGCGACTGGGCCGAGCAAAACACGCTGGCAGGCGGTGTCGTCCTTGATCCAGACGCCCGCCGCCGATTGTTCACCAATGAGGCCCGGCTGCAGTTCCTGAATGATCGCGGAAAGTCGCCCGAGGACGTTTTGAACTTTGTCGCCTCACAAGTCATGCGCGATGGCGGGGGACGACGGTCACAATTATTGTTGAAGTCGCGATTTAGCGCCGATGCTATTTCCGACGCGGTCTCGCGGGCCGCTGCAGAAGGCAGGGTCATTATCCGCGGAGAATATGTTTTTGAAGCCGCCAAATGGCGGGCGTGGCGCAGCCGCGCAGTCGATGCGATTGACAGCCAGCATCGAACGCATCCCGAACAGATGGGACTTTCACTCACGGATTTGCGGAATACTCTCAAAGCGGAACTGCAGGACGAAGGTCTCTTCGACACATTCGTGGAAGATTTGTGCGCAGATGATTTTGTTCGTGTTGGCGCCGCGATTCGCAGGGCAACGCATCGCCCCGCTTTGCCGGCGCTGCTTCAGGCTGCCGGCGCGAAGCTACGTTCCACTCTGGCGGCCAAACCGTTCGATCCTCCCTCGCGCAAGGAACTCGCGCCTGATCCCGTTACACAGCAGGCGTTGCGGTTTTTAATTGCGACCGGCGAGGCTGTGGAGATCAACATGGAAGTGCTGATGACCGCGGAGAACGTAAGGCGGGCCACAGAGTTGATCCGTCAGTTCATCCGCGATCACGGCCCGGCGACGGTGAGCGAGTTGCGGCAAACACTGGGCAGCAGCCGGCGCGTTATCGTCCCGTTGCTGGAACGGCTGGACCGCGATGGAATTACGCTGCGTCAGGATGACAAGCGCGTACTAAGCAAGGTGTCGAAAAGTTAAGAAAGTGGAGCAACGTGGCGGAGCCGCTATGCCCTTTGCAGTCCTGCACCTGCAATGGAGACGCTATGAAGCTGCGTATTCACGGGAACTCCATCCGCTCCCGGATTACGCAAAGCGAAATGGCCGCGTTAGTGGACGGGGTAAGGTTGGAAGACTCTTTGCAATTTGGACCTGCTCAGGCCGAAGTACTCAGCTATGCGGTAGAAATATCGCCTCGATGTTCAGAAGTTCGTGCTTGGTACTCCAAAGGAATAATCCAAATCATTCTCCCTGCAAACTTGGCTCGGGCCTTGGCAGACACAAACCAAGTTGGGATAGAACATGACCAGGCGATTTCTGAAGGCGTGACACTCAAAATCGTTCTGGAAAAGGACTTCCAATGTTTTCATCCCAGACCGGGAGATAATGAGAGCGACAATTTTCCAAACCCCAAGCCAAATCAGCAGATGGCTAAGGGTTGAAGGCCAACGATAAATGGCGAACTTGTACTTTGTATTTGAGTCGGGAGCGCAGTTAATATCTTTGCAATTAGCGCAGCGCCTCGAACGGGTATAGCCTTTGTGCCGCCCGGGAGCCTGAGAGAAAGAATCCGGCCAAACGATTGCATCACAGGCGCCCGGTATTCATCTAACACCCGTAGTTCGCATTTCAACCGATAGAAGGGAGGCGCTATGAACCGTCGTGATTTCCTTCGATCCGCAAGTATCGCTTCCGCGGGACTGGCCATTCCCGGGACAGCGCGCTTGCTTGCAGAGGGGACACTACCAACCGGTTGGCGTACGTTCGAAGTGATCACACACGTCGAGGTCCTGAATCCCTCTGGCGCGACGCGCATATGGCTCCCTGTACCCCTCACCAGTATGATGCCCTTCCAAAGGACGCTCGCGAATAAATTCACCGCCGAAGGAGGCGCCGCGAAGCTCGTCGAAAGCAAAACCGACGCGCTCGGAATCGTCGCCGCGGAATTTCCGGATGGCGTGAGGCCCGTGCTCACCTTGAAAAGCCGCGTCGCGACCAGAGACATTGTAGTCGATCCCTCCGCGCCCCACAGGGCGCCGAAAGCGGATCGCGCTGTGCTCGACCATTATCTACGCCCGACCAGGCTTTTGCCGACCGGCGGCATCGTAAAGGACACGGCAGCCGAGATCACTAGAGGCGCGACGACCGATGTCCAGAAAGCGCGCGCAATTTACGAGTGGATTGTCGAGAACACATTCCGCGATCCGAAGACGCGTGGCTGTGGCATTGGTGACATCCGCTTCATGCTCGAGTCCAGAGATCTGGGAGGCAAGTGTGCCGATCTCAACGCGCTCTACGTAGGCTTGGCGCGGGCCTCGGGGCTCCCTGCCCGTGACGTCTACGGAATTCGCGTCGCCAAATCAGAGCTGGGATACAAGAGCCTCGGGGCCTCATCTGAAAACGTTACGAAAGGGCAGCATTGCCGCGCCGAGGTGTACCTCAACGCCTGCGGATGGACCCCTGTTGATCCCGCGGACGTTCGAAAGGTCGTCCTTGAAGAACCGCCGGGAAATGGGTCGCTGGACGACGACAGGGTGAAGAATGCCCGAACGCGGTTGTTCGGTTCCTGGGAGATGAATTGGATGGCCTACAATTTCGCGCACGATGTCGCACTACCCGGATCAACCGGCAACCCCGTAGGCTTTCTCATGTACCCACAAGCGGAAACCGCTGAAGGCCGTCTCGACAGCCTAGATCCTGACCATTTCAAATACGGAATCACCTCAAAGGAACTCACGTCCGGAGTCGGCTAATGTCAACTCCGCGAGCGCAGAAGCCAGACCCGCGGACAAGTGTCATCAAACACCAAAGCAGCTTTCACTGGCGACCAGAGTATGAATTGCCGGTGAGGATTGCTTAAGAACGTGATTCCCTCGAACACAATGGCTGCTGCTGATCTCGTATCATAGTCCTGTTGACATGCCATCTGGGAATCCGTATGATCCCGTCGAGTTTCGGCGGAAACTTCGAGGGGAGACGCTTATGTCTGAGGGCATCAAGCCAGGGCACCCTGACGCATATCATTCCAAAGCCCCTCAATTCAGTCATCGTGAATCTTCCCCCTGCCCTGAAAGTTGCACCCACTTTGAAAATCAATGGATCCGATTTCTCTTCTCAAGCATCTCAGTTTTGTAATTTGTGGAGTGGTGCATTCAATTGCCACTCTCAGCGTTCTTGAATTAAGGTACATGGCCTTCTACTAGAATCGCAGCGGGGGAGGTTCCAGCCATGGAAACCAATCGCAGGACATTCCTGAAGGTTGCAACCCTTGGTGGCGCGGCGGCTACTGTTTTTGGATTTGACCTGACGCCCGCCTACGCGCAGCTCCGCGAGTTGAAGATCGCCCGTGCGACCGAGACTCGATCGACTTGTCCCTATTGCTCAGTGAGTTGCGGCGTCATCATCTACACGCTCGGCGACAAAGCCAAGAACGTCACCCCTCAGGTGATCCACGTGGAAGGTGATCCCGACCATCCCATCAATCGCGGGACTCTCTGCCCAAAGGGCGCTTCGCTCGAACAGGACATCCTCAACGAGCGGCGCCTCTTGAAACCGCAGGTGCGCCGCCCGGGGGCGACCGATTGGCAAGATATCTCCTGGAATGACGCGCTGAACGAAATCGCGCGCGCGGTAAAAAAGTCCCGCGACGAGACGTTCGTCGAGAAGGACACTCAGGGCCACACCGTTAACCGCTGCGAAGGGATCGCGTTTACCGGCGGCTGCACCGACACCAACGAATTCAACTATTTGGTCGTCAAGACCATGCGCAGCCTGGGGGTCTGCTACCTGGAAAATCAGGCCCGTGTTTGACACGGCCCCACGGTCTCAAGTTTGGGACCAACATTCGGACGCGGGGCGATGACCAATGGCTGGATCGACATCAAGAACACCGACATGATGTTGATCATGGGTGGAAATCCGGCCGAGAACCATCCCTGCGGCTTCAAATGGGCCATTGAGGCCAAGCGTAACCGCAATGCCAAGATGATTGTGGTGGACCCGCGCTTCACCCGGACCGCGTCCACTGCCGATCTGTTCCTCCAAATTCGAGCCGGCGCCGACATCGCATTTCTCGGCGGCCTGATCAACTATGCGATTGAAAACAATCGGATCGCAAAAGATTATCTCGTCCATTACACCAACGCGGCCTTCTTGATCAAAGATGGTTTCAAACTGCCGGACGACGGGTTGTATTCCGGTTTCGACGAAACGAGCAAGACCTACGACCGGTCGAGCTGGAATTACCAGGAAGGCGGAGACATGTCCGGCAAGGCGGCTGCGAGCGACCCGCCCCCGGCACAGGCGGCCGCTGCTGTGGGCGCGCCTGCAACCCTCCCGCCCAACGTCGCTTATGATCTGACGCTCCAGCATCCGCGCTGCGTTTTTCAGCAACTTAAGAAGCACTATTCGCGCTACACGCCCGAAATCGTGGAGCGCATCACCGGCATCCCTAAGGGGCAGTTCCTCAAAGCGGCTGAACTTTTCACTTCCGTGCGCAAAGACGGCGACCTCAAGAAGGCCGCGACTATCATCTACGCGGTGGGATGGACCCAGCACACCTTCGGCACACAAATCATACGCGGCGCAGCGATGCTGCAGCTCTTGATGGGCAATATCGGGAGAGCCGGTGGCGGCATCAACGCGCTTCGCGGCCATTCGAACATTCAAGGTGCTACAGACATGGCCGGCATCTTCGACAACCTGCCAGGCTATCTCAAGGTGCCGACTCCCGCGGATTCCGACTTGGCGGCGTATTTGAAACGCGTTACGCCGACATCTTCGAAACCAGGTCCGTGGGATTCGTTCAACTATTATTCGAACACGCCGAAGTTTGCGGTCTCGTTCTTGAAAGCGCTATATGGCGACGCCGCAACCAAGCAGAATGATTTTGCCTTTCACTACCTGCCGAAAGTGGACCGCAACTATTCCTGGACTCAAATCTGGGACGACATGTTCCGCGGTTCTGTAAAAGGTCTTTTCGCGTTTGGCATGAACGGCGTGATGATCGGCCCCGACACACAGAAAAATATTGATGCGTTGAAGAAGGCCGATTGGCTCGTGGTGGGCGAGATTTACCCGGATGAAACAAGCGAATTCTGGCGCGCTCCCGGCATCACGCCCGACGAGATGAAGAAGATCAATACCACGGTGTACCGCTTGCCTTGCGCGGGCTTTGCCGAGAAAGACGGCAGCATGACGAACTCGGCGCGCTGGCTGCAGTGGAAAAACACCGCCCTGCCTCCACCGGGCGATGCGCGGCTCGATCAAGATATCGTCGCGCAAATATTTCTGCGGGTCCGGAACCTCTATAAAAATGAAGGCGGCAAATTTCCGGATCCGATTCTAAACCTGACCTGGCCCTACACCGATGTGCAGCATCCGGCCTTGGCGGACATCGCCCGGGAGATCAACGGGAAAGCGCTGGCTGATCTCACCGATCCCGCGACACAGCAGAGCGTCAAGACGGGCCAACAATTGCCCGGCTTCGCCTGGCTTAAGGACGATGGAACCACATCCTGCGGAAACTGGATCTATTCCGGTTCCTGGACGGAGGCCGGACCACAGCTGGCGCGGCGAGGAACAGAAGACCCGTCCGGCCTCGGCATTTATCCCAATTGGGCGTGGTCTTGGCCCGCGAATCGACGGGTTCTTTACAATCGAGCATCGTGCGACCCTGAAGGAAAGCCGTGGGATGCCTCGCGGCGGCAGGTGTGGTGGAACGAAACTGCGCAGCGATGGGTGGGCAACGACGTACCCGACTTCAAAGTGGATTCCCATCCCAAGGACCACATGGGTCCTTTCATTATGAACCCGGAAGGCGTTGGCCGAATCTTCGGACCGCTCACAGCTTTTGCCGACGGGCCCTTCCCTGAGCACTATGAGCCCATCGAGAGCCCGATCAAGAACCCCTTGCATCCGAATCAATCGAACAATCCTGTGGTAAAAAAACTCGGCACCTCCGCCGACAAGTACGGCACAACCGAACAGGGTTTCACCGTGGTCTGCACGACGTATCGCTTAACAGAGCAATACCACTACTGGACGAAAAATAATCCCATGAATGTGCAACTCATTCCCGAGGCGTTTATCGAGATTCCTGTTGAGCTCGCCGATGAGCTGGGAATTCGAGGCAGCGAAAAAATCAAATTAACCAGCGCGCGCGGAGCTTACGTAGCGAAGGCTTATGTGACCCGCCGGATCAAGCCGATGATGATCGACGGCAAGAAGGTCTACCAGATCGGTCTGCCGATTCATCAAGGCTTCCGCGGTATCGCTGAGGACGAAGGACGAAATGCGCGTACGCCGGCGAATCTGCTTTCGCCGACAGTGATCGATCCCAACGCCTTTACGCCGGAATTCAAAGGTTTCCTCGTTAAGGTGGAGAAGGCCTAGAGGATACGACGATGAGCCAGGCTGCTTTGGAAATTCGAAGGATTTCAGCACACGCCGGACCGGCCCCCGGCGCCGGCGTCCGGCGGGAATTCGACGTTTGCAAACTGATTGACACCACCACCTGCATCGGATGCAAGGCCTGCGAGGTGGCCTGCCTGGAATGGAACGGGCTCTCGTTTAGCGAAACGACGTTCAACAATTCCTACCAGACGATGCCGGAAACACAGTGGAACTACTGGAACCTGATCAAGTTCAACGAGCACGAGCGCGAAGATGGCACCCTGCAGCTTCTGATGCGCAAGGACCAGTGCATGCACTGCGAGGAGCCGGGGTGCCTGGTGGCATGTCCCGCCGATGGAGCCATCGTCCAGTATGTCAACGGGATCGTGGACTTCCAGCAGGACAAATGCATCGGCTGCGGCTACTGCATGAGCGGCTGCCCCTTCAACATTCCGAAGTTCAGTCCTACAGCCCGCAAAGTTTTCAAGTGCACGTTGTGCGTGGACCGCGTCACTCAAGGGCTCGAGCCCGCGTGCATCAAGTCTTGTCCAACGGGCTGCCTCCACTTTGGCACCAAAACGGAAATGAAAGAGCTCGCTGAAACTCGGGCCACTCAGCTTCGCGATGATTCCGGCTTCGCCAATGCCGGGGTCTACGACCCTGCAGGAGTGGGCGGGACGCACGTCATCTACGTGCTTCATGACGCCACCAATCCGGAAGCCTACGGCGGCCTGCCGAAGAACCCAAGTATTCCCTGGACGGTCAAGCTTTGGAAGACGCCGCTGAAGTGGCTGGGGAATCTCGCCATCATCGGCGGCGTATTGGGCGTCTTCGCTCATTACCTGCGCTTCGGACCGAAAATCGTTCCGCCTGACGAAGAGGCCCCCTCGCAAGGAGGAGCGCTCCGGCAAGGAAGCGCGCCCCAGGGAGGAAACAAGCCATGAGCGCCACGCCGATTCTTCCGAACGGCCGGGTTCTCCGTTATACGTTTCACGAGCGGCTGGTCCACTGGCTGGCGGCCATTTCGTACATCTATCTCATGCTGACGGGGCTGGCGTTCTGGTCGCCCTGGCTGTTCTGGATCGCCGTGCTTTTCGGCGGCGCTACCGTTTCCCGTGAACTGCACCCCTGGGCGGGGCTGATCTTCGTCGTCGGGACTCTGATGATGTATCGGATGTGGGGCAAGCAGATGGGCGAGACGGAATCGGACAAGTCGTTCTGGCGCGCGGTTCCCCATTACATTCGGAACGAAGACGAGCAGGTTCCGTCTGCCGACCGGTTCAATGCCGGGCAGAAACTCCTGTTCTGGGGATTTTTCTGGTGCGGGATACTCCTGCTTCTCTCCGGTCTGGTTCTTTGGTTCACCCATCTAGTTCCGTGGAATCTTCGCTATCTGCGCTATTTCGCGGTGATCGTCCATCCGGCAGCGGCGCTGCTCACGATTGGACTTTTCATTATTCACGTGTATATGGGAACGGCGATGGAGCGAGGTGCGTTCGGCTCGGTGATTCGCGGCGACGTTTCAGTCGGCTGGGCGAAGAGATATCATCGCGTCTGGTATGAGCACTTGCTGCGAGATGCCGCGGCGAGAAAATGAAAAACGGAAAATGGGATTTTCGCATCCGGCGCGCAAGTGAATTGGCCGCGGCTCATCCGTTTGCGTCAGAGGGCCTGCAATTCTACGAACGCCTTGCGCGGTTTCAGAAATCTCTATACCTCGAGATCGAAGACGCCTGCGGCCATTCAATCGTGGCCCGGGCGCCCGGTGCTCTTCGTCAGGAATTCGACCCCTTTCTGCTTCTTCCGCGATTCTCGTCATTCCTTTCGCTTGTCGAGCAAATCGCTCCATCTCCTCTTTCGCATTCCGCGCAGGAACTGAATTCGCTGGCCGGCGGTCACTGGCAGGAAATTCTAGCCAAGTTCTGGGAAGCGGATTCGGGATCACCGGTAAATCTCGAACCGGAGTATGCCCTGCTCTCATGGATCTTCTTGCAACCGTACGCAGAATATCTTGCGGATCACTCGGAGTGGACGGCGCCGAGCGGCACGCCTTCCGTGTGTCCGCTCTGCGGCGGCAAACCCCAAGTGGGCGCGCTGCGGCAGGAGGGCGACGGCGGGAAGCGCTCGCTTATCTGCTCATTGTGTGGGACGGAGTGGCCGTATCGCCGGATTGTGTGCCCCGCGTGCGGCGAAGGAGACGTGCACAAGCTCGCCGTTTACACCGCGGAAGAGTTCAGCCACGTGCGCGTCGAAGCGTGCGAGTCGTGCCACAGCTATATCAAAACGGTTGATCTAACCAAAGACGGGCACGCCGTACCCGTGGTAGATGAACTGGCAACAATCCCACTGAATCTCTGGGCCACTGAACACGGCTACATAAAACTTCAGAACAATTTCCTGGGGATCTAGAAGTCGGAACCCAAGGACCTGCAGCTGGATGCCCGCGAGGTGATTCGTGAGGCTGGCATCCGCAGACGCTCTACGCGAAACCTGATGACTGGACTTTCCCGTCCACAAAGCTGAAGGGCAAGACGCTGCTCAGTGAGAGCATGATGACTGCAGCTAAGCTTCCCCCCGCGGCTGTAGAGGTGGGAATCCGACTTGCAGGGGGTCAGTGGTTCGGCTTCCATAACTTCCGTCATTCCCTCGCGACTTTTCTGGTCAGCCGGGGCAAAGATGTAAAGACGATTCAGAGACTGCTGCGCCACGCCAAGGTGATCACAACGCTTGACCTATATTCCCAATCCATTGGCGCCGCCAGGCTTGAAGCGCAAGATGACATCGCCCTGGCGATCATAAGCACCGCAGCAACCGACTAGCCCGATCAGACCGAGGAGAATCTTCGTGGCGCTATCTTCCTCCCTTGCGGGCCGGGCGAGGTCGCCACGTGCAATTGACTTTGATTCGACCTTCAGTTTCTTCTTGACTCGCCCGAATCAGGGCAGCGGCTGCAGATTTGCCGCAATTGGGAAAATGAAGCTTGGCTATGCTGTGGCGGCAGAGGAGGAACGGGCTGCGGCGGCGGGCAGGGTGAATTGAAAAGTAGCCCCGCGCGGGGAGTTGTCGGCGGCCCAAAGGCGGCCGCCATGCGATTCAACAATCGAGCGGCTGATCCGCAGTCCCATGCCAGTGCCGTGAGTCTTGGTAGTAAAGAACGCATTAAAGATCTTGTCGGCCTGCTCATGTGGCAGTCCCACGCCGGTATCGCTGACCGAGATCAGCACCTGATCATTCTCACCACGCTGCGACTTGATGGCGAGCTCGCGCGTCGCGTCCACATCCCTCATCGCGTCGATGCCGTTCATCATGAGGTTCATCAATACCTGTTGCAGCTGCACGCGATCTCCCATGATCTGGGATAGATCACCGGCCAGCTCCGTCCGGACTAAGATGCTGTTTTGCGTTGCCTCATTCTTCAGGAGGGCAATCATGTCTCGAATAATCTCGTTCAGATCGACCAACTCCCGTTGCGAAGTGTCCTTCTGGAAGAGCAGGCGGACTCGGTTGACGATCTCATTTGCACGCCTTCCGTCTTGCACCATCCTCGATGCAGCCGCGCGGGCCTTTTCCACATCGGGTTGATCGCGCGTAAGGAAGCCCAGGCAAGTATTGGAGTTGATAATGGCTGCGGCAATCGGCTGATTGACTTCGTGCGCGAGCGAGGCCGTCAGCTCTCCCATGCTACTCACCCGGCTTGCGCGTGCGAGGTCCACTTGCGTCTGACGCAGCTCTTCTTCTGCATGCTTGCGCTCACGGCTCTCTGCATGCAACGCCTCGTTCGTTCTCCTAAGCGATTCTGTGACGTTCCGTTGCGCAGCACTCAGCAATCCGATAAGAAGGTTTGAAATAATGTACATGAAAAGTCGGGGCATTTCTCGAGGTTGTGGACCCAACGAATTGATCGGATGCTGGAAGGAATAATGGAACGCCACAGCGGAGAGCGTCGTTGCGAGCAAACCTGGCCCGACTCCGCCGAACCACGCACTCAACATGACAACGCAGAGAAACAATGTTCCGGGAAAGCCTATACGAGGGGTCAACCATAGTGAAATGATTATCGCTGCGGTAACCGAGAGAACAGCAATCCCGTAGCTCCAAATCCGAGACGGTTTGGACCCGAAAAGGGGATTGAATCTGGACACGCTCAGCTCCGATGCAAGGGGGTCGGCCCCTGCAAATTACCTAACAAACTGGGACGATTCTGGGCCGCCGGGCAGGCGGTTTGCAACAAATTTCGTTCCTGACCCCTTCGTGTAGCGTTACAAACAAACCGTCTTGCTTGGATTTTTACAGGTGCGCTTTTGTTACAGTCCTTGCTCCTTTCACCTTTCGTGCTTGCGGAGATAGCGCTACTCGCCTGGTCCAGCCGAATGGACATCTTGTCAACCGTTCGACAGATTTGCGCTAAGACTCAAATCGCCATGAAACCTGTGAATTGGCGATTCCTTGTTCGGGCGGTCACTTTCACGTCGCTCCAGCGGGCGTCGTAGAGTATTCAAGCTCGGAATTTTCGGCGACTGATCCCCTCTTTCACTAGAAAATTAGCTTCAGCGCGAATTGAATCTGTCGAGATGTCGTTACGGTTGTAGTGATCTGCCCTACGCCCGCGAGCGGTGTTTGCTGATACGCTCCCAGAACAGAGGCGGCCCCATTGAATACCGTCGCAGAAGCCGGCATACCAAAGTTGGGATGGTTCAGGCTGTTGAAGATTTCCCCGCGGAATTCAACGGATCCTTGTTCGCCCAACAGCGAAACTGCTGTGTCCTTGACGAGCGAAAAATCCCAATCCCCTAGACCTGGCCCACGCAATATCCCACGCGCAGCATCCCCCAATGTCCCGCAGGTAAGCGCCGCATCATTCGGGCATGGCACCATCGGCTGCATGTGGAACATGTTTGGATTGAACCACTGGTTTGGATTTCCAGTGATGACCGTCTTGGGGTTGTACAGAATGAAATTCGTACCGGTAACGTAAGCACCACCTCGAGCATTCGTCAATATCGTCCCTTGTGATATGGATTGAGTGTTGATGTCAACGCGATCTGCCATGTTGCTGAGGTTACCGGAATTAGACCTGTTGTTAGCCAGAATCGGCGTAAACGGCAGCCCGGTCTGGAGGGAGATGATGTTGCCCATCCACCAGCCGTCGACAAACTTTGATAGCACGCCGTTCGACTTGAAATTCGGGAAGTGGTAAAGAAGGCTCATATGAAAATTATGACGAACGTCAAAGCAGGATGGTCCGTAATCGTTCGCCCTCGTATTTGAGCTCAAGCCGGTATCCATTCCCGGAGCAGCCCCGCAATCGGCCCCGACGAGCTGGCCTATCGGTGTATCCAAGGAATGACCATAGGTGTAGGCCCCCTGGGCTTCCAAACCGCTGCTCAGGCGTTTGCTGACGACCACCTGCAACGAATCGAAATACGAAACACCGACCGTATTGTTCGTATTAACCGACCCAAAATTCGGGTTTATCCGGCATGTCGGGATGATGCCAATCTGGCAGAGAGGAGCGGAACTAGGCCAATATTGGACGCCGTTCACAACGGCGATCGGGATTGTAGGATTTCCTTCGAGTTGCTGCCAGAGGTGCACGCCGCGCGACCCGACATAAGCAACGCTGATTGCCGTGTTCCTATCCAGTTGGCGCTGAATAGTTAGATTATATTGGATATTGTATGGCTGGCCGGCATGATAGCTGACCGTAACGATGGAGTTCGCGAGATTGCTGCTAAGGACTGAGGCCACAGTTGGAGGCGTAATTGGGAATGTTACAACAGCGTTCGCCGGATTCGTGAAGGTACCGAGTATTGCCGGGTAAGACCCGTCGGCTTCGTTGATAAATGCACCGCCTAAATTGCCGACGTCGTAATAGATGCCCCCGCCGCCCCGAACCGCCGTTTTGCCATCTCCAAAGACGTCCCAGGCAAATCCGAACCGAGGACTGAAATTCCAATATGTTCTATTCTGCATGACTGGCCCCGAAGTCCATGCGGCCAACTCGCCTCCGGGTAGAACCGTGGAATCGGTTGTTAAACTTTGAATCGCGTATTGCCTTCCCTCTACCTCCCGTGGAGTGGTCATGAACTCATACCGCAGTCCCATGTTCACGGTAAGACGTGAGGTGTCGTGGTAATCGTCCTGCGCATAGAACCCTAATGTGTTGTAGCGGAAATAGCGGTTAATGTCTGATCCAGTAAGGGGACCGCCATACGATAGAGGTATTCCTTGGATAAAATTGGCGAAACTGCTGTAGGACGCACTACCCTCGTAGGCTACGGGCACTGTCAGTGCTTCGTCGAACCTGTTCAAAAGCGTCCCGAAACGCAAATTGTGCTTTCCCCGTTGATAGTAAAGATCGTCGCCAAAGGAATAGATATTCTGGAGGTGAAGAGAATCTGGCGGGCCCACCAACCTGCCGTTGCCAACTGACGTTAAGTTCGCAATCGAGAAAGAACCAAATGCGCGCCCGGCTATAAACGGTACAATCCCTGTGGGCAGCGAACCCACCTCGATCGGGAAACTGCCAAAGTTGGTCCGGCTGAACGCAAGCCGCGCTGTGTTTGACATACTCGGAGAGATAACATGTGTATCCGAGAGAGTTATAAACTGGTCAAAATCTTTTCCACCGCCTCGGAATTCAGGGAAGGACGTGCCTGAAGTGATGGGAGTACCTTGATTGCTCGCCGAGTTTACGTTGGCTGAGTCGGTCGTATACCGGGTAAAAAAGGTATCCGATGATGAGAATCTCTGGTCAAATCGAATCTGTCCAAAGTCCACTCCGGCTTTCGTCGATGGGCCAAATAAGTAGCTATTCGTGCCATTGTTTGGATTCGGATAGAGCGACAGAAGCGCTGCAATGTCCTCATTGGCGATCGTCACCGAGCCGCCCGGTGCGAGACCGAGAGTGGGGCAAGCAGCTTCGGTTATCACCGTTCCCGCCGCACCGTGGCATCCGGCCGCAGGCACCAAGTCATTTGCCGTAAACCCCAGGTTTTCCCGTAATCCCTCATATACCGCATAGAAGAAAATTTTGCGCTTCCCGATTGGTCCGCCAAAGGACGCCCCAAAATTATTCTTCTCCAGTTGCGGAATCTTTGGACGGTCAAAGAAATTCCGTGCATTGAGGGCGCTGTTGCGGAGATATTCGAAAACATCCCCGTGGTACTGGTTGATGCCGCTCTTGCTGATCATCACCATCTCGCTGCCCATTCTCATTCCATACGAGGCGTCATATGCGCTCGTCAACACCTTGTATTCCTGAATGCCATCCACGCCCAGGGTCGTTCCGGCGAAACTCGCGGTGCCCCAATCAGATTGATTTGTGATCTGAGTCCCGTCTAAAAGGAAGTTGTTGGATATCACAGGCGCCCCATTCGAGCTATATAACGTGCCCGTCATTCCTCCAAATCCGGTTGTTCCGGTGCTATTCAGGCTATTCGTTACGCCCGCTTGCAGCAGGCTGAGGTCAATGTAGTTGCGACCGTTCAACGGCAGCTCTTCGATTTTTTTGCTATTTACCAATCCACTGAGCTCGCTGCTCGTCGTGTCTACCAGAGGCGCTCCACCTTCCACCGTGATGCTATCCGACCCCGAGCCAAGCGTCATCTCGAAGTCGATGGCGAGAGCATCCTGGGCGTGAACGACCACGTCTGGCTTGATCAACTTCTTGAAGCCGGTCTTCTCAATTTCGATGCGATAGCTGCCGGGAGGCAAATTCGTGAGGTAATACTCACCCGAGTCGTTGGTCGCACCTTCATTACGGACATTTGTGCCCGCGTTGATGGCGGCGACTTTCGCATCCACGATGGCCGCTTTGCTGGGATCGGTCAGGCGTCCCGCGATGAATCCATTTGAGGACTGCGCGTGCAGAACGGCAGGATACGAAGAAAGCGACAGGAGCAGAAGGAGGGGGACGATGCGCATGTTTAAAACCTAAAGCGCTCGGAAAAACTGGACGCAAAGATACTTCAAGTTCGCCGCGCTTGGCAAGGAGCGATCAGATGGCGTCGCAATGCACTTCTGCAGGCACGTCTCGGACGGCAAAATATCAACACAAGGTGCGAATGTTAAGCGTTTCTTTGATTAGTGCATTGAAAAGAAACTTACAACGCGACTGCAGCCCCAATTGAACGCCGCTTAGGGAAGTGCGGCGCGATCCGCTAAAATAAGAGGCCACTTTTCCTAGGTAGTCCAACCGGAGGAAAATACTAATGCTGACGAACCAAATCCGCTTCGACGACGGGGCGGCCTACGAACGGTACATGGGGAAGTGGAGCCAGCTTGCGGGTGAAATTTTCCTCGACTGGCTTGCCCCAAAACCAGGTTTGCGATGGCTCGACGTTGGCTGCGGCAACGGCGCCTTTACCGAAATGCTCGTCGAGCGGTGTGAACCAGTCTCAGTACAGGGGATAGACCCGTCTGAGGGGCAGCTCGCCTATGCTCGCACACGACCCTTGTCGCTTGTCGCACAGTTTCGTCAGGGCGATGCAATGGCGCTTCCTTTCCCCGACGACACGTTCGACGCGGCTGTCATGCCGCTGGTGATTTTCTTCGTTCCAGACCCGGCCAAGGGTGTTGCCGAAATGGCGCGAGTGGTCTGCCCCGGTGGCATCGTTACAGCATACGCGTGGGACATGTTTGGCGGTGGTTTTCCCTACGAGGCGTTGCAGGTTGAAATGCGTGGGTTGGGCGTTGCAGTTCCGGTACCGCCGAGCCCTGGCGCGTCCCGAATAGACGCAATGCGGGACTTGTGGACTGGCGCGGGTTTGGATGCCGTCGAAACGCTTGAGATCACCGTGCAACGGACATTCACCGATTTCGACGACTATTGGACGACCATCCTCGGGGGGCCGAGCGTCGGCCCAAAGCTCGCAGCGATGGCGTCCGAGGATCTCGAGCTTCTCAAATCGCGGATGCTCGCGCGCCTGCCGACAGATGCCACAGGCCGCATCACCTATAGTGCCCGCGGTAACGCAGTAAAGGGTCGCGTGCCAAACGAATTTCAAGAATGAATCTCTATGTGACTTTGGAAACGTCGATTTACTTGTGAAGATTTTGAATTGGTGCAGTCGTTACAGGTGAAGAATTACAGGCGAAGTTTCTGTTGGATTCTGAAGAAAACTCTCTAAAGTATTGAAAGAATCGTAGGCCTGTGCGCACTCGAACCGCAGACCTCTACCCTGTCAAAATAACTTACAAGGCTACCGCGGACTGCAAAGTACTTGATAATACGTAGTAGCCACGCGAGTCTCGGGTTGGAAGTCGGGTTGAAAAACAGAGATGTTTCCGGTTAAGAAAGAAGCGCTGAATTTCGCTTATCATTCCACCATTCCATTCAACAGTAGCTTCACAACGAAAACGGGCGGCTGGGTTTCATACCTGTATGCTGGATCGGGCGCGAAATCTCGTTGCATATGCTGAATGTGAACCCACTTGGAATCAGACGCGTCACGTCGCGACCACGCCGAATCCATCAACAGACATTGACAGATAAAAAAATGTTGATCCGAACATTGAAACCGCAATAGGTTGGTCTCGCATACGAGGGCCGCGATCTGAACCCTATTGCGCGAGGATGAGCAGGCGCGAGCATCGCCCTCGCGTCAATGCGACGGTTGTCCGGTTTAGGTCGGGTGGATATCTCCTCCCGGCACCCTTTTATCGGGAGTTGGGTGTTTCGCATCATTGCACAGTGATTGCTGCTCTCATCGGCACTCCAGAATACTGCCGGCGTCGTACCTGAAACTCCACCCTCGTATGGCGAAGTTCCCTAAAGGAACTGTTCGGCAGGGCAAAAGAAAAGAATGCTTCCCATACTCCATCCGGTGCGTTGCCCGGGATTTGAACAGAAACGGTATACTTTTTCTGGTTCGAAATCGTGTCCGTGTAAGAGGCTCTCGCGTATTGTTTTCCGTTCTCGGTGGCTTGGTCTGGCAAGTTTGGGTCAATTGGGCAAACCAGAACCATCACTCGCCCTCCTGAAAATTGAGGAATCTCATTCAGCCCCACGTCGAAGGTGACGGAGTCTCCAGCAATCACAGTCTTCAATTCTTTCTCGGACTTTGACAACGCGTTCAATTGAAAAAAGCAAGAAGCGAAAACAAGAGGTACAACTATCTGCGGCAGTCTCATTTGCATTCCTCCTAATGTTGCTGGGGCGCGCCGTGCGCCCACGACGCTACTGGTTTTCTCTTGTACGATAAACAAAATGACGTAACCCATTAACTGTCAAATTTGTCAGAGAGAGTTCCTCGCTCCACCGGTAGCGGATTTCCACTGGTCCATGTCTCGGAAAACCGACTCCCAAGAAAGTTGCTCCTAAGTCATACATTCTTCAGGAAAGGGCGAAGCCGAATTCTTCAGACCCTGTCAGGCAAACCCCAGTCAATTGCTTTTTGGATTGTGGCCTGGCAAATAAGCGCACTCGGCTACAGTCCGTCATGGAATGAACGTGAATACCTTAGGGGTGCCGATGATGCGGACGGTCTGATGGTTTCCGATTCCTTCGGGATTCCCGCCGTCGTGACTGTCAATACTGGGGCGAATCAAGAGAGACGTGAGGAGGTTGATGTGACCGGGGTTTGTTAGTCCAGCTGGAGTGAGAAAGAATCACTTACACGGAGGGCTGGACACGCGATTGAAGGGATACAAGTCGGAGTAGATTGTGACGCCGCTGCGGTGGTGAAGTGGAGATTGCACACGGCAAGGCCACGCCACTAGCCTGCAAGGAAACTGAGATCACTCAACACGCTTGCCAAGGCCGGGGGACGGAATACGGCGGGCTAAAGTAGGATCAAGCGAAACGTAGTTTGACTTCAGCGATTACGGAAATAACTTTCTGGCTTTCGACGCTCCCAGAAATCGCGGGCGCCATTTGTCTTGCGTATGGCGGAGGCCGAAGAGAACTGAACTGGTATTTCTGACAATGGAACACCTGCGAAATAAGAACTAGCATTTAGAAGAGTAAACGACTTGGCGGCAATTGGAATGCTTACAGGTCATTTTGAGGAGAGGAAATGTCACGTTCCCTTATCGTCATGCCAGACGATTCGGCCAAACCGATTCTGGATGCCATCAGCGGCGCGACCAAGTCGTTGCGCATCAAAATGTTTCTGTTCTCGGATCCATCAATTCTCAAGGCAGTGATTGAAGCCCAGCGCCGCGGCGTAAAAGTCCGGATCATGTTGAATCCTGCCCGCCGTGACGGTGAATCCGTAAACAAGGAAACTCATAAAAAGCTCGTGGCTGCCGGCGTCGAGGTCATCGACAGCAACCCGGAGTATGACGTCACGCACGAAAAGTCGATGGTAGTGGATGATACGACGGCCTTTGTGAATTCTTTGAACTTGGACACAAAAAATCTGACCGAAACGCGTGATTACGCTATCGTCACTTCTCATGCTCATGAAGTTGCAGAAATCATTGAATGCTTCGAAGCCGATTGGCACCGCAAGCCCTTCAAAGGAGACGAGCATTCCCATCTAATCTGGTGCTGTGGGAACGGGCGAGAGCGTATCGCACAGTTTATCGACGGCGCCAAGGATTCCATCTTTTTGCAGAACGAGCGCTACCAGGATCCCGTCATTATTGAGCGACTTGTCCGAGCAGCGCGCCGTGGAGTAAAGGTCCATGTCATGGCCCGGCCTCCTCATAAGCTGAAGAAGGGAAAGTTGGTTGAAGAGGTTGGCGGTATGCGCACGATGGAGGATGTCGGCATCAAGATTCACAAATTAAAACACCTCAAATTGCACGCCAAGATGCTTCTTGCCGACCACGCCCGTGCCATTGTGGGGTCAATCAATCTGGCACCTGGAAGCTTTGATAGCCGCAGAGAGCTGGCCATCGAAGTGGACGACGAACATGTGATCAAACGCCTATCGAAGATTGCGCACCACGACTGGGAGCACTCGCACCCAATGGATTTAACAGACGAAGGCCTTCTCAAGGAATTCAAGGATCATAAAATGGATGAAGCCGAAGATTTGGCACTCGGGAAGATGGCGAAGAGCGCAAGAAGTCAATAATGACCTGAGAAAGCCGCGCCAGTGACAAGCACCGTGGTGTGTACAATCGCAAATCCCCCGCAACTTGAGGATACCGAAATGTCCAAAGTTAGACCAACCATCGGAACCGACGGGCTTGCGCTTCCAATCCTCCCTCCAGAACGCGACGCCAGGGTTTGGGCCCGACTTGTGCGCGTAATGTTCTACACCCCAGGTTTCATGGGCTTGCTACTGATTAAGACGGGCGAACCCGCGAGTTTCGGAATCACGGTGGAACTCCTTATGCTATCCAGCGCTGCAGCCGTCGTCGGCGGACTGTTTATCGGTTCGCAATCATCGATTGGGGGCGCCGATCATGCCTCCAGGATAGGCACCTGGAGCGGGTCCATGGTTATCGAGTTGCTCGGCGTGGTTCCTTTCCTGGCTGCTGTGCCGGCTCTGTTCCATGAATTGGCCCATAGTGCGCTTTTGCACAGCAGGGGCCTTGCTGCCGTCGACGTTACGCTCGGCGCATCCGAACTCCTGCCGGCCGTAGCGATCCTGCCGTTCATGCTTTACCAGCTTGCCGGCTTCGGCACCATGCACTTCGCCATTTCGAATACGCTCAACTGGGTCATTAACATCGCCGTTCTCTGCTTGATCGTAGCCAGCTACGTCGAGTATCGCGAGGGGAACTATGGAATGGAGAAAAAGTTTGCGGGTCTTCTGGTTGTAATTATGGCAATCACCGTACTCTTCGGGGTGCTCAAATTAAAGCAGCTGCAGACGGTGTATGACGCTCACTGCCCGCCGAAGGATCCAAAGTAGCTGTCCTGAAAGTCGCGTGAGGCGAGATTTCTGTGGAGTCATTTGAATCTGCGAAGAAAGACGAAAAGACGAATAGACAAGGGGCCTGGAAACCGCGAGGGAGATGGGCCTTTGGACCGTACCGGTTGTGAGGATCACCGTCAATGGGGAACATGGTCATTCGCGTAAAAAAAAAGCTGGTCGCCCGGCCCTTGCTTGGAGTCATCGTTTTAACCGCCGCCTGCACGTGCCTGCAAATTCCATTCTGGCCAACCGCCGCTCCTGGGGCCCAGAACGCTCAGAGCGGGCAGGACAAATCTTCTATCCGCGTCAACGTGGAGCAGGTTAACACGCCAGTGGTAGTGCGCGATGCGAATGGCGAATACGTATTAAATCTCAGTTTGAAAAGCTTTCGCGTTTTTGACAACGGCGTCAAACAGGAATTGGAAAGTTTTGAGGTGGGTGGAGCGCCAATATCGGCAGCCATTGTCATTGAGACCAGTTCGCGAATTCAAGGGCTGCTGCCTCTCATACGGCCCACCGGAATACTTTTTACGAATACGATTCTGGGGGAACCCGGCGAAGCTGCCGTGTTCGGATACAACGATAATGTCGACTTGCTGCTCGACTTTACTAAAGATCATGATGCCATTGAAAAGACCATTAGCAGGATTCAAACCAGTACTTCAGGTGCGTGCCTTTACGACGCGCTTTCGCAAGCTGCGAATGTCCTGCGAAACCGACCGGCGTCGCGACGCAAGTTAGTTATTACTTTGGCTGAATCCACCGACACGGGCTGCGAAGTGAAGCGCGGGCAGGTACTGCGTCAGCTCCAACTCGACAATATTACGGTCTATTCGATTGGCCTGTCTCTGGTCGCAGCCGAATGGCATGGACCAGAAAAGCAGGCCGCTGCGCCTATGGCCACGGTGCAGGGAACCTTTAGCCTGCCACCTTTCCCCGGCAGCGCGCTGACCCCGTTGGAGGTGCAACAATACAGCGGCAACATGAATTTGATGCCCTTCGCAAATTGGACCCTGTGGGGACTCAAGTACGCCACGGGGACAGCACATGACCCGCTGAAGATGGCCGCCGCTATGACCGGCGGACTCTACCAGACCAGCTTTGACGGAAATTCTGTCGAAGTTGCGATCGATCAGATCGCCGCCGAACTCAGCGCTCAATACACACTTAGCTATAACCTTGCGAGGACCGTCGCAGGCGGGTACCACAAGATTAAAGTGGAAGTGGTGGACCACCCAGAGTTGAAGGCGCGTTCCCGACCTGGTTATTACGTCGGGCCTCTCTAAAGTCCATATTCAGTTGAAAGCTGCGTCCGTGGCCAACTGGGGCGCTTGATCGCCGGACGAGCCATGGGCGATTGCGAAGCTCCATTTGGTTCCGCTCATAGACCTGGTTTCCCGCTTGAGCCGGAGAGTTATTGGCACAAGCTTTTCGCCGCACCACAATGCCCAAGTGTCGCAACTTTGATGAGTGTTATCGGTGCGACATCACCTGGACGGCAATGGCAATCTCGTGTAGACACTTCAATCGCTTTCGGCATGATCTCGGATAAGTTAGCATCAGGATCAACTCGGCCACTGCTTAAACATCTTCTGGATGGCTTTCTCCACCATCTGCTGATTCTTATTGCCGTTATTGTTCAGGGTGTCTTGAGCGATCCCACGCCACACCAAGCTTTGACTCTTCGCCTCATACAGATCAACGATCAATGTCCCCTCAACATTTTGTTCTGGTGTGATGCCACCCATTCCGCCGCCAATCCCGCGCATGCCCCAGGCACTATAGGAGGTCTGCTGTCTCAACCCGCCATTGGCGGTGACGAGCAGGTCGGGATTCTGGTTCTCCTGCACCATCTTTAGCCCCTTGCCCTGCAGCGCTGAGTTGATATCCTGCTGGGCTACCTGTGCCAGTATTGAGTTCTGGACCTGGTTGGCATTGTTGGAACCCCAGGCATATGTGTGATATTGCGCGAAACTCTGGTTGTGGATGTAGTTCACCGAGACTTGCTGCCCCATTGTGATCGTTGGAACCAAACAAACCGCCAGTGCACACAATGCGATTTTGATCTTCATAAAGGGATCCTTTCTTCCGTGGCTATTGCGGTCGCCTCCGCCTGCGCAATACAGAAGCCTGACTCATTCATTCAAGACTCTGGTTCCAGCATTCGCTGGGCTCGATTGGTTCAGTTGCGTCGCCCGTTAGGGGGTATCCAACCGCGCGGCCATGTAATTCGTAGAACCTAACGCGTCAAGAAATCAGTCAAAAAAACAAGGTTTGAAACTAGAACAGATTTGGGGTGTCGGGAACTGGCAAAAGTCACAGCGAACGCCTATAGAAAGAGGGCAGAAATAATGAGTCACGCACGTAGCTTCGAATCTATGTCTGCAAGCTTTATCGAGCGAAATTGGAACTTGCAAGGATGATCCCTCTTGAATCATCAGGTGCATAAACCGCACTTCCCTTCGACTCACACTCACAGCGATGAAATCATACGAGCCTGTCAGAAATACCAGTATTCAGTGACAAGTAAGGAATATATCTTTCCGAGTGACTGGAAGATTTTCAAAACGAGAAGAGACGAGAACTCTGTCTCGATAGGGAGATTTGTCTTATGGGCAAACAGACGTTTGTCGCAATTGCGTTATTAAGTTCGTTGTGGACTATTTCAGCGCAGGCGCAGTCATCGAGCCCGTTTAATCTGCATATTGGAGGAGGCATCGGTGTGCCACTTAGTCCCACAGCGAACTTTGCTGGAGTCAGCGGGACTTTTCAGGTCGGTGCTGGGCCCAACTTCGGCCCGCATAGTTCCCTTGTCGGAGAATTTATGTGGCAAGGCTTGCCTCCAACTCGTAATACGCTCTTGCCCGTAGTGAATGCTCTGTGTGCAACTAGCGTGATCACTTCATCGGCCGCATGTTCAATCGGCTCAATTTCTGCGAGCAACAATCTCTACGCGCTTACGGCAAACTATATGTACCACTTGGATGGCAGACGCTATGGTGGCTATCTGATCGGAGGCGGAGGTTGGTACTACCGGTATGCGCAATTACATAACGTCACGGTCGCGCCGGGTACTGTATGTCAACCCGCTTGGGATTGGTGGGGGTACTCTTGTCAGAACGGGTTTGTCTCTACGAGCAATGTTTTGGCTAGTAGAGGCGTGAGTTCCGGCGGGATAAACGGCGGCGTAGGGATCACTATCAGGCTGGGTGCAGGTGACTCAAACATTAAATTCTATGTCGAGGCTCGGTATCATTATTCGCCCCAAGGTGGCCAGGTTTCCACGCAGATTGTGCCGGTAACGATGGGTCTGCGCTGGTGAAGCCAGAATATTGACCGTTCTCCGTTAGTTTCAGGGAGTTAGTTCCATCGAGTTGTGCTAATAGATCTCCTCGCTCATCCCTGAAAGATAGGCCACGCTAAGCACGGTGTTCAGAAACTTTCTGCTATACTTTTAGAGCCCGACTTGTCGGGACGTATCTCTGCCTCGACGTAAGTCTAAGAACGCCCCTCGCACTTACTGGATGCATCGTACTGGAACTGTTCAAGTCGGTGGGCGCACCATCCAATCTAAGCCTTTTATAATTCCTCCCTGAAAACGAAGACAAAACCATACCAACCAGATGCCATGGTCATTAGGGAGGTAGCACATCGAACTGTCAACAATTACAGGACATTGCCTTCGCTCAGGATTGGCGGGCACTGATCAATCTTCGGCGGGCAAATCGTAAAGCCACGCCTGCCTTGAGGTTGCTCCCGAGCAACGAACTCGCCACATTCCTGTGCGATCTTTTTGTGTTCATGGCGGCAACGAGAACAACTGAATTCGGTACCTCCAAGGTGTGGCAGGAGGGCGATTGTCTTAAGTCTTGTCAGGTTGTGGCCGATCTAAGGTTATGGACTTAAACAACATTCCGGTGGATAGCCCACGCCGTGGAGCGGCTGCATTCATCCGAGCGGAAAACAGAATCCCAATATTTCTCCTGGATTACGAGAGTAGCTATATTCGACAATTTGAGGTTCGGGAAATCTTGCTAGAAGGCAAAGAGAAACTTTCTACGTCCGCGCCCTTCCCTACCGTACGGCAGGTCCTGCAATCGTGGTGAATCAACAGAAATTTTTCCTTGCATTTGGGAAACGGGTCCGCGGGTTGCGGAGGAAGCATGGCCACACACAAGAAGATATGAATGCATTCGGTTTTTCGGCACGCCATTGGCAACAAATCGAAGGTGGCCGTCCGATAACCGTTTCAACCCTACTGCGTATCTGTGAGGCTTTTGGTATTTCCGCTGAGCGCCTCGTGCACGGACTAGATCGAGGAATTTATTAGATTAACCGTATCGTTAATAATTCTGGTTATTATATATAATATGCTACTTAACCACGCAAATTTGCTCGTGTTCTTTTTGCACAGGGGATTCGAGACGGGCTGGCCTATTAACAAAGGCCTGTTATATCCTTCCTCCGAATTAAGCGCATGAGAGAAGAGTATTTGCCGTCATCCATCCGCATTCTCGTAGCTGATGATTACAAAGGCTGGCGACGCCAAGCCTGTCTTCTGCTGCAAGGCCATCCAGAATTACAAGTCATAAGTGAAGCCTCAGATGGCTTGGAAGCTGTTCAGAAGGCCGAAGAATTCAGACCGGACCTAATTTTGCTGGACATCGGTCTACCGAGACTGAATGGGCTCGAAGCCGCTCGACGCATCCGCAAGCTTGCCCCTGAATCCAAGATACTCTTTCTGACCCAAGAATCAGCTGCCGATGTAGTGCAAGAAGCTCTCAGTTTGGGCGCGCTGGGCTATGTTGTAAAAGCACATGCTGGAGCCGAATTGCTTGACGCTGTGCAAGCGGTACTTCAGGGAAAACAGTTTGTCAGCAGCGGATTGACGGGTGGCTATTTCACGCAGGCCGCGGACGCGCAAGCTCCCGAACGCCCCCGCTACGAAGAAGCTCCTGTAACGCCGGGACCTGGGGAAAAAGAGATCACTCGCAATCACGAAGCTCAATTCTATTCTGATGATGAATCCCTGCTGGCCGGCTTCGCTTCTTTTATCGAAGCTGCTCTGAAAGCCGGGAATGCCGTTATCGTTGTCGCAACCGAGCCGCACCGGAAGAGTCTTCTTCCCAGATTGCAGGCACTGGGTGTGGATGTGGCTTCCGCGATTGGACAGGGGAGATATGTTTCTTTAGATGTTGACGAGACGCTTTCGACATTCATGGTGAACGATCTGCCAGATCCAGATCGATTCTTCAAAGTCGCGGATAATCTCATTTCGTCTGCAGCCAAGGCGGCAAAGGGGGAGAATCCACGCGTTTCAGGATGTGGTGAGTGTGCACCTACTTTGTTTGCGCAGGGTAAGACGGATGCGGCGATCCGTCTCGAACACTTATGGAATGAGATAGCCAAAACCTATGCCGTGGATATTCTGTGCGGATATAACTTGGGGACCATTGACCGCCAGGCGAAGGGTAAGTTTTACGACAAAATCTGTGCAGAACACTCAGCGGTTCGTTCCCAACAAAAATAATATTGATGAACAAAAGTGTACCGAAAGACCTGCCCCGACTAGCAGCATCCTGGTTTGTTCTTGGAAAACTTCAACAGAGCCCCAATCTAAGCAATACAGAAGTTTTGGGAATGCCCGGATGCCGGGCTTGTCCGGGCCTTTCGGGCTGAAAAATGGATGTAAATCTCACGCCAAGCTGTTATTGGTTTTCCGGCCCACACACACTTCATGCCAGGACCAGTTTCAAAACTCATCACCCGGCCGCACTCATGGAACTGCTTTCCTGCTTGAGAGGCACGCGAACATGGATCGTGGTGCCAATCCCGGGCTGCGACTCAATTGAAAGCGTGCCCTTCACCAGGTTGGCTCGCTCTTGCATGCTGATGAGCCCCAGTCCGCGATTGTTCATCGACGTTTCGGGGTCAAAGCCGAGTCCCGAATCGCGCACGGTGAGATGGATCCCGTCAGACAATCCGCGCAGTTGAACATCGAAGTGCCGCACTCCTGAATGCTTCGCCGCATTCTGGAGGGCTTCCTGTAAAATCCGAAAGAGACAGAGTGAGATTTCCTCTGGCACAGCAGGTGGGATGTCAACGTGAGTAAAGTTAATCTCAACTTTTTGCTGGTCAGAAAACTCTTGGCAAAAGCTTTTGGCCGCAGCCACGATTCCTAGGTATTGCAGCTTCGATGAGTGCAACCGGTGCGACATCGCCTGGATCTCAACGCCAATCTCAGATGTACGCTTCCCTAGTTCCTGAATGCGCCGACGGATTGCCACAGCCGAATTCGGCAGGTCTTTCTCCAGTCCATCTATGTCGTTTATCAACAACGCGAGCCTTTGACCAACATCGTCGTGAAGATCTCTGGCGATGCGGGAGCGTTCTTCTTCGTGCGCTTCGATCAACCTGCCGCCAACTTTTGAAAGGGCCTCTTCCGCCAACTTGCGCTCGGTAATATCCGCTACCATGCCCACCATTCGTACGATCCTGTTTTGCTTGTCAAAGAAGGCGTGCCCGCTTCTTTCCAACCAAACTGCTGAGCCATCGAGACGCAACAAGCGGAAGCTAATCCGGGTGATCGGGCTTTCCGGAGTGAGCTCGGCAATCGAACTCATAAAATTCGCCCTGTCTTCCGGGTGAACACTAGTCAATATTTGCTGGAGAGTAATGCCAGTCGGCTCGCCGGGCAAGCCAAGGATACGCGTACTCTCCGAAGATCGAATGACCACGTCGGTGGCCACGTCCCAGTCAAACGCGTACATCCTTCCCGCCTGAGCAGCCAAGCGCAAGCGCTCGTCGCTCTCACGCAGAGCCACTTCCACGAGTTTGCGCTGAGTTATATCTTGAGCCGTGCCACGCAACCGGATGATACGGCCCGCAACATCGCGATGCACTTCGCCCCGAGCCCTGGCCCATATCGTGGATCCATCCGGGCGGACATATTCCAGGTCGAGTTCGTATGGTGTTCCGCTGCGCAGCGCTTCATCGACGGAGCGTTGCAGTCGTTCCCAACTTTCGGCGGTCAGGAGCTGCGAGTGGTCCTTATAGCTGGCCACCGGCAGGTTGAGGTCGCGGCCAGTAATTCGGTAAAGTTCCCGTGACCAAGTGACCGTATCGGTTCTTGGATCCCAATCCCAACTGCCAATCTGCGCCAAACGCTGGGCCTCTGAAAGTTCCATCTCCTTCTGCCGCATTCCCTCTTCCGTCCGTATGCGCTCGGTGATATCTGCAACCATGCCTATCATGCGCACCATTCTTCTTTGGTCGTCGAAGAAGGCGTGCCCGCTTCTCTCCAACCAAAGTATTGACCCATCGGGACGCATTAAGCGGTAGCTAATCTGGGTGTCCGGGCTTTCCGGAGTAAGCTCGGAAATAGAACCCATAAAAGTTGCCCGGTCTTCAGGATGAACGCAGGCCAATAATTGAGTCTTGGTAAGATTGATCGCCTTGCCATTCAAACCGAAGATCGGACTGGCTTCTGCAGATCGAATGATCACATCGGTGGCTGTATCCCAATCAAAGGCATACATCTTTCCCGCCTGAGCAGCCAGGCGCAAGCGCTCTTCGGACTCACGCAGAGCTGCCTCCATCAGTTTGCGCTGAGTGATGTCAACTGACATGCCGAGCATGCGCTCGGGCTCACCTGCTGGAGAGTAGTAAAATCTTCCTCGGGCTCCCAACCAGCGCACGGTACCATCCGGCAAAAGGATGCGGAATTCCGCCGCATAGGACTTCTGACTTTCCATGGCGAAATTGATCGCTTCCACGATCCGCCCACGGTCGTTAGGGTGTAAGTAGCCATAGAAATCTTCCACGCGCCCGACGTGGACCCCCGATGGAATCCCAAACGTACTCTGCAGATCGCCAAACAAAGTATCTCGCCCGGTCTTAACGTCCCGGTCCCACCCCACTGACTTGGCGGCTTCCATAGCCAAACGAAGCCGTTCGTTGACCAGGGTAAGCTCTTGGTCCGCGAGTTTGCGCTCGGTGATATCCGCCAACATGCCTACCATCCGCAGCATTCTGCCTTGCTCATCGAAGTAGGCACGGCTATTTCTTTCTACCCAAATCACACAGCCATCGGAACGTAGCATGCGATGGCTGATTTGAAGGGAGGGCTCTTCGGGGCTCAGTTTGGCAATCGCAGCAATAAGTCTTTCCCGGTCTTGTGGAGGGACCATAGTCAATATGCGCTGACCAGTAGTGAGCACCCCTTCATCAACACCGAGAATCTGGGCGATCCCTCCCGAGCGCACGATCACGTCCGTGGCAGCATCCCACTCATACGCGAACATCTTTGCAGCCTCGGCGGCCATCCGAAACCGTTCTTCGCTTCTTCGCAGCTCCTCTTCTGACCGCTTGTGCTCGGTAACATCCACAGCGGAGCCGATATACCCGGCAAATGAGCCGTCCATATTAAGTCTTGGCACACCCACATCGAGCACCCATCGGTATTCTCCATCATATCTTCGGAGCCGATGCTCGATCCTGAATGGTTGGCGGCGATCAAACGCCTCGATCAAAGTATCCAAGCTGCGGCGGAAGTCCTCCGGATGGACACCATCTGCCCAGCCGCTGGCAAACTCGGTCTCAGCCGACAGGCCAGTAAAGTCCAGCCAAGTTTGATTGAGAAACGTGCAACGTGTATCTGGACCGGTCATCCAGATCATCACAGGAGCTGTGTTGGCGACCAACCGGAAGCGTTGTTCGCTCTCGATCAAAACCTCCTGCGCCCGCTTATGCTCCTCTACTACGACCGCGAGAATCGTAAAAGGTATCGCAGCGAAAAATAAGAACAGCTGTAGCGACAATGCGTCATTGAGCGGCCCTTGCTCTTCAAATGGGCCGCGACCGTGAGAAGCACCCCAAATAGATAGAAGGGCTATTACAACCATTGAAGTGGTCACACCCTTCAGTCCCAAACGCAATGCGGCCCACAGTAAAATCGGCACGAGAGAATAAAGCAGTGCGGGTCGCTCCCCCCGCCCAGCGCCCAGGAATGTGAGATATCCAACGAGGACCAATGAAGTCATCAGCGCGGCAAATTCCAGATAATTTAGAGGCTTTCGCGACCACTCCCGGCCCTCGCGGACCCAGGCCAATATTGCAGGCGCGACAGTGAGGAATGCCAAGGCGTCTGCAAAAAACCAAAGCCTCCATTGCAGTATGTAGCCGCCGGGCGCACTACTGATTGCGCCCAAAAGTGCTGAAGCGAATGGCACCAGGATCACAGCAAAAATCATGTACCTAGTCCAAGTTTTCAAGCCGCTCAAAAGGGGCTGCCCTCTCAAGAGGCGACGAATCCCCAATGCGGCAATAAGTGTCTCGGCTAAATTGCCGAGGGTGATCCAAACTTCGGACCCAATTGGCACGCCGTTCCTGAGATCAGCAAGAGCCATCGCTCCCAATCCCGCTGCGAAGAGTGCTGGCCAAATCTTTCGTGGGACCAATAGCAAAACCGCAACCAGGAACGCTGTGGGGGGCCAGAACGACGCGATGTGGTTAGGAGGTATACCCAGCACATACGCCAATCTATCCGCCTGGTAACACACGATAGCCACCAGTGACACCAGCATTAGCGTAGGCAATGGGGCATCGAGGTCTGCTAAAGTTCGCGTCGGGTGAGGGTCTACGCGTTCCATGGCATTGATCATGCCGAGTTCTTGCAGATTGAAGAGAAGAGAATCTATATCATAATTTTTAGTACTGTTAGTACTTTATTCATGCGTTTTCCACTGCCGCCCCACCGACTGATTATGATTGGCACTCTAAAATTGGGCGCATCGATGACTGCATCTCCATGCCTAGTCCCGGAATCCGCATACATCTTTGCGGATTGATGTGAGGATTCTCACGACGTACTCGAGGCACAGAATCCCGGCACGAGCCGAATTGCCCCGTCGCTACGGCCGGGATTACGGAATATGTGCCCACGGTAGTTAACAGTGAGAACCTCGAGAGGGCGGGGGCTGACCTAGCGCAGTCGCGCTTTATGGCCGTACAAAGCAGAAACCCACTTCTTCAAAATGAGAGACGGTGTACCCACGATCAAACGTTAGGCCGCCCGTCTCTTAGTTTCTGACCGTCGCTTCCGATGGAAGCAGGAGAAGACCTTTGGCTTTTCCAAATCAGCGGCTTGTGCGAGGGATTGTTATCCCTCGCACCGCCAGAAACGATTAAAAGCTGATCTTCAGCCCGATCTGCATTACCCGCTGGCTCCCCGAGCCAATGAGCGGATTGCCGGCGGCGAAATCCGGCGTCAAGAAAGATGCTCCGAAGGGAACACCCGGACCGGGCGAATTGCCTGTATTGACAAAACTGGATGCGCCTGATGGATTGGCGGCGATGGGATGATTGAGGATATTGAAGATCTCCCAGCGCGCTTGAATGGCATAGCGCTCCTTGAACGTGAAGTTCTTGAATATCGACATGTCCCAGTTCTTGAAGCCCTGGTCACGGAAGATGTTCCGGCCCATATTGCCGAAGGTTCCAAGCGCGGGAGGAGTTATGAAAGAGTTGCCGTTCGTGGAGACATAGCACCCACCGGAGTTCAACGTAGCCGAGGAGACAGCATGAGCGATGCACCCGGAAACCGCCGCGGTCGTCAGAGCCGGAGATAATGTTTGCGGTAATGCGTAAGGATTGGCGATCGCGCAAGTCACGTTGCCTTGAACGAAATTAGGGTTGCCAGTTTTGGGGATGACTGTGCAGTCTGGAAAACTGTTTTTTCCAGAGGAGAAGTCGGAGGGACTTCCAAATATGTTCCAACGGTCCGCGTTCTCACCGGTCCCACTGAAATTGTCGGAAGGGTCGAAGGTTTGCCATGGCTGAGCTGTAGCAAGTGTCACGATAGTATTGATTTGCCAGCCTTCCAACAACTGCCCGAAGCCCTTCATTCCGGGAATGTTGTAGGTAGCAGTGGCAGTAAAGCGGTTGCGAACATCAAAGTCGCTACTGGCATATTCTCCCGCGAGATTTTGACTGTTCTGCGGGTTCAAGCCGAAGCGATTCAGTGAGCCGTTGTCCAATCCGTGACCGTAGGTGTAACCGACATTTAAGGACAGACCGTGAGACATCCGTTTGGTCAGGGCAACCTGCAAGCTATTGTAATTGGAATACGCTCTGTTCGTTACCTGGTAGATATACCCCAAGTAAGGGAACTGAGCGTAGAACGGACGGGATTCCTGTATTGCAAGCGGACTGGGCGCAGCGGGAATTGCGCAAGCATCTGCAATCTGCGCCGCCGTCAGTGAATTGATGCAGTATGCCGAGCCCAACTGGGCCTGATTGATGTCGGCAAAACTCAAGAGCCTGTACCCGTGATTGCCAACATACTCGACCTCAAGGGAAAGATTGGTACCGAAGGCATGCGTGACGCCAAGGTTATAGTTAATTACGTAGGGTACTTTGAGATTCGGGTCCACAGCCATGAGGTCGCACGGCGAAGGGTTATGGCCGCTAGGTTGGCTAGCATTGACCAGGCCATCGCCGCACTGTGCTCCGGCAACTGGGAATACCGTTGCTTGACCGGAAGCGCACGCCGGTGTGTGAGCCGGGCCAGACGCAATGGAAGGATCCCAGCAAAGTTGGCCTGGAGCAAGAGTGACGGAGCCGAGAGCGTCCGTCCCGCCTCCTGACGACGGGCACTTGATCGATGGAACGAGCGAAGGAATGCTGCAAGTAATCGTTGCCGCGGTTGGAATTGCGTTAATCGCAGTCGAACCATCACCCTGCATCCCGAACTGGCCCTCAAAGGTTTCCAGGTTCCAGGTTTCGTGGATGAGGCCGAAGCCCAATCGGACGACGGTTGTCCCATTGCCCTTGACGTCCCACGCCATGCCAAAGCGCGGTTCGAAATCAAAGGGATCGGCCTTCCAGATCGTGCTAAATCCCGGCTGCCCTTGCTGAACCATCCCAGAGGGCGATGACGGATCGAAGTTGCCGACGTTGCCAAAAGAATCCTTCATAGGCGTTAAAAAGTTATAGCGCAACCCCAGGTTGACAATCAGCCTCGGGGTGACGCGCCAGTCGTCTTGGACGTAAAAAGCGTAATTCCTGGCGGTCAACTGCGACAGCGGCTGGCCAGCGAGGAGTACTCCGTTCGATGGCGTTCCGGCGAAGAAATCTTCGAGTGGGCAGGATTGCGGCACATTGGAGCCGCTTATGCAGCTGGTAAGGCCCGGGGTTCCGCCGCCGAGAAAGTTAAATCGGCCGCGACCGTTGTTGAACACCTGCGCATCGGCCTCAAGATGGGTATACTCCCCACCGATCTTAATGGAGTGCTTTCCTTTGAGGATAGAAACTGAGTCCTGGATGTCCCAATACGGATTAGGTGTAAAGTATTGGGGCCGGTTAAACGCCGTGCCAATTACCGGCGTGCCACCATTCCCAAAGCCAGTGATTACTATGCTGGGGAGGCCGCCTGCTAGAGGATTGGTTATGCCTGTGTTGATGCCATAGGAGCTGGCAGGGGTGTTCACGTCGATGTTCACGAAGTCAAACGAAATACGGTTATAGCCAAAGCGCAATTCGTTCACTAAGTTGGAGTTGGGCGTATAGACCCAGCTCGATGTAATCGTCAAAGCGCGAATGGGAGCCGTATCCGTAGACTGTACCTGCACGAATGGGTGATCTTCCCCAATGGAGTTGTAATGGCCATAGAAAAACATGCCGTTGATTGAATTCTTTTCATTGGGATGGTAGTCGAGTTTACCGACCCCGTTGTCGCTGGTGTTCGTAGTGGGGAAAGTGCTGAGGAAGCCATTGGACGTACCACTGTTCGGGAAGAGATTGCCCGTACAGACTGGGGTCGTTCCTGCGGTGCAACCTGCCAGTTTCAAGCTAACCGCACTGACAGGAATTCCCGCAGTCTGCAGAGCAGAGATCGCATCCACCATGCTCTTCGAAGAATCCCCCACTGACAGCGTGGCGGGAACCGCGATGCCGCCTACGAATCCGATGAAAGAGCGCAGGCCCTCATATCCTCCAAAGAAGAAGAGTTTGTCCTTTTTGATCGGCCCTCCCACCACGGCGCCGAATTGCTCCAATTGGGCGGGCGTCTGACTGCATTGTCCACCCGTCTGCAAGGGACAACCGGAAATGGGATTTGCCACGTTGAAATAGTTCCGCGCATCCCAGTTTTGATAGCGGCCGAACGCATATGCGTCGCCGTGGAGTGAATTGGTTCCCGACTTGATGCCGACATTCACGATCGCGCCAGCCTTCCAGCCGTATTCAGCTTTGGGATTTTCCATCAGATTGAATTCCTGAATGGCATCCACGGGGAGGATCGTGGCTCCGTCCGTAAACGGGCTTGGCATATTGATGACTGGGCGAGCGTCAAAGAAATTGGCGTTGATTATGCCTTCGATGAGCCAGACAGATTCATCGGGACGGACGCCGTTGGCGCTCTGGGTCCATGGTCCGCCGCCGGGCTGGAGCATCACACCAGGGCGCAGGCCCAAGAGATTTTGGTAGTCGCGACCATTCAAAGGCAGGTCGATAATATCCGCGTTCTCGAGGGTACCGCCCATCGTGGCGTTCGTGGTTTCCACGAGTGGGACTGATTCGGTGACTGTCAGAGTCTGGTTTTGGTCGCCAGGCTGAACCGTCAGATCAACACGAACTTCGTGTCCGACTTCTACCGTAATGCTCTGACGCTCAATCGTTTTGAACCCTTTAGCCTCTACACGAACCGTGTATTTCCCGGCGGTCAGGTTCGGGGCGTTGTAGGCGCCCACATCATCCGTGGTCAAAGTTCGGTTGATACCCCTCTCTGTGTCAACGACGGTTACTAAGGCGCCCGCCACGACCCCGCCGCTTTGGTCGGTAACCGTTCCGAGAATGCGACCGAAGCTGCCCTGTGAAAACGCAGGCACACAAAGCAAAAAGAAAGCACAAGCGCTTCCAAAGCATCGCATCGCATTTTTGGTCCACGGACCACGAAACCACTTAAGTACAGTTTTTCCTGAATTCATTTCTGGACCTCCAGTCCAACTTTGTCCAATGAATCGCTTCTGAATCTGGCCCCATACCCCACCCTTAGATAGGTTCCAAATGATCAAAAACAAAAAATCAAAAACGCTTTAGCGTTTCCGGCTCGACGCTCTATGAATTCCCACATTTTGCGAATCCGATAACGGCTTTGGCAGAATTGCTGCCAGCCGCAAGTTCGGAATGAAGACGGTTCGCACGGGTTGATTTCTCAGCCGCCGATCCTCAATGGATCGCGAAGTGCGCCGCCAGAATCACTTGCTGGTGCTGGCCAGGAACCCCGGTGATATTTACTATTCGTATGACTCATGACTGCCTAGGTTAAACAAGTACTTCACCCCACGAGAGAGACCGCACCACTTTTCCATCGATTACTAATCCAAGTAGTATCCACAACGAAAAAGCTCTTAGAACTGTCAAAACTTACAGGTGTACGGCCTGTTTTCGGCCGAGATGTCAGGAGTCACTTTCGCTTCCAGTGTGATCAACTTGGTTCAGTCACATGCCCTTTGGAAGGCGGAAGAAAGAACGAGTTGGAATATTTGCGCCATGACTATTCATAGTTAGCCAACAAAATGGAGCATTGCATTTTTGGAATTCAGTGAAAGCATTCGATGCCAGGTCACTTCCTGATTTGGCGCAAAGATTGTCAAGGTATTAAGCAGCACCTGAAGGGGGAGCGTTTTAAGATTCTGCTGCAGCTCATTTCATATCTGCATGCTTCGAAGGCAAACGAAGTCCGCTACACTTTCCGCTTTCAGGCGCGGGGTCACTCAAGATTTCTGGCGTGGTTGTTCTGCAGTTTATTCATCAATTGCGGAGATTGTGCAACCCAAGCACGCTCAGTGCTGACAAATATATAAACCCGCTCGCATCGTGCTCCGCGAAAGGCGCGCTCATCTATTCAACAGTCGAACTGTTACTGTTGCCAGTAGTCGGCGTCCCCAGGAAATCCTACCATCACGTCAGGAAGAGATTATGATTGGCGGGACGCACCCTAAAATAGGCTTCGTGAAAAGACTTGCCCTTCAGGACGGGAAGGCATTTCGTCACAGCAAAATCACAAATAAGATGCAGAAAGTTTTTAATATTATCGGAGACTAGCTCTTACTTTGTCCATAAATGCGTTATGGAAACATTTAATTGTAAAGCCTACGAAGGCGACGTCCAGCACGGGGATTGTTCAACACAGAGACAAGGCCATGAAGAAGATATTGTATTTCGCTATCCCAGCAATTGGCGGACTTCTTTCTTGCTACCCAATCAGGGCTCAGATGCGCGTTCACGGACCCTCTGCAAATTCGACCCGAGTTCAACTGTCGCAGCCAGCACACGTACGAACAATGATAACGTCGCCTGGTAACAGGGCGATTCAAAGTGCGCCCGAAACTCAGGCGTGTTGCAGTCAGGTTACGGTCGTGCATGTTATGCCGACCGTGCACTCGCTATCGAGCGATCGGCGAAACCTAAATGCCGGCAGCATTGAAGATGAAAACGAGGTCCCTGGTTTGGGGTTCGACTTTCCACACTTGGCGGCCATTCGAGGAAGATTTCCAGTCAATCTCGCGATTCAACTGGGCGAAAATGGAGGCCACTCCGATTCCTTTGGGCGACTTTTCTTCATCGAAAATCCCGATTTCCAAGGAGTACCTGGATTGGGATTTGACTTTCCACACTTGGCGGCCATCAGCGGGAACATCCACTTCAATCCTGGATTTGAACACAATCGCTTCAACTCGAATGGTAGTTCTTTTGCACCAATTTTCTGGAATGACGTTCCCGGCTATTCAGATTTTGTCAATTCCTCTTCGGCCATCCAAGGCACTCAACAAGAGTTTCAGCAACAGGGTCAGCAGCAACCACAAATCATTGTCATTCAGCAACCTGTGCCATTCGGCCGAGAACAGCAGAGTGGCCATGACGGGCCAGCATCATCCAATTCTCAAACCTCCTCAATCGCGCCATCTGTTTTGTCTCCGCCTGCACCCAGGCCAATACACGACGTGGGTGAATTTATTTTTGTGCGGCGCGACGGGCGAATCCTGTTCGCATCGGTATTTTTCATCGCTGATGCTGCGTTGGAATACGTCACACCAGAGGGCATACGTCGCTCGATCCCCGTCGCCGAATTGGATACGGAGGCAACCCGCAAGATGAACGATGCTCTTGGAACTGCAGTTGATTTACACAAATGACATTCATGCGTCCTGCGGTTTAAAGTTCATCGAAGTCTTTCAATACTTTGCTGACCGATCTGGATTAGCCCAGTTTGGGGACTGTCCAAATCCGCACTCAGTGCCAACACAATCGAAATCATCAGTGGCCATACGAGAATCAGTGGGTAAGCCCTTCGCCGGAAGCTGCATCCGACAAGCAGGCATGTCAACGTCGAAATAAAGAGGAGCACAAGCCAGAGGGCTCCCGGTATCCGATTCTCCAAGGCAGCGAGTCTCCTCTCATTTAAATCGGTCGTTTCATTCAGCGCTTGGACGAAGATGGAAGTGATCGGCGTCGGGCTCTGCTGAGCGACTGTAATACTCTGCTTCCACATTTCGTCCAGCAGCCCTTTAGCCTGAGCGTACGACGCGCTTAACTTTTCCTGATCGAATCCGGCTTCCGAGAAACGCATGCGTGCATCCAAGTATCTTTGCAACAGCGCCAGAATCTCACTTCGGAATGGATCAGGTAGCATCTGGGCCCGCAGCCTGGTGGTTCCAATGGCATTCGCCTCGTCGACAATTAATTGTTTGCGTGAGTCATAGCGCGTCAAAACCATCGCCAGAGTGAATGCCAGCAGGAGGCTCAGGAGCACACCAATCGCATCACGCACCGCGGCGATCTCATCGTGAAGTTCTTCTCTTGCATTGGCGTAGATTCGTTGCGCAGCTCTGTAGCCTAACTCCTCAACAATAAGCAGCGCTGTAGATAGCACAGCGAACAGAGCAATAGGATGATCGATTAAACTAATCAAAGGTGATTTCCTGCTGCCGTGATTCCTCGGATTGATTGGCCGCTCGATGTATCTGTGAATCGCGAAAACAAATCGCCTACGCTTCACCTCAATTTAAGGGCAGACCGACCGATTAAAGAAAGTGAATCGGGCGGGCGGCGGATTTAAGCCGGAAAATCGGATAGCCTCCGTCGATAAGCCGTCGCCCGGGATTTGACGTACAAACTATGAAGCGTCTTAGCGAAGCAGACAGGCGAAATCGAGTCGAAAGACGCGTTGCAGAGTTCTGTTAGGCCGCCACAACATGACTCTTTATGGCATATTGAATCAGGCTCGCGGTGCTCTTGAGCCCTAGATCTTGCATCATTTGATATTTATGGAAGGCGATCGTCCGAGCGCTGACATGCAAGACGTCAGCCGCCTGTTTCATGGATTTCCCTTCTGCCAAGAGTTGCAGAACTTCCCGCTGGCGCGGCGTCACCGTGATTCGGGACCTCTTTGCTTCAGGATCACGAACAAACGCCTCCTCCATCCCGCGAGCTATCTGTGGAGTCACGTGGAATTTGCCTCGTACTGCCGACTGAATAGCAAGGAACAGTTCGGAGGCCGCGCAGATTTTCAACAAGTATCCGGAAGCCCCTGCACGCATTGCTTCGATAGCAAGGTCTGGATCTTCATTCATCGTCAGATAGATGAGTTTGATTCCAGGGATTTTTGCTTTGAGTTGTCGGCCCGCGTCTAAACCGTTCAAGAGCGGCATCCCAATATCGAGCAGCACGACGTCGGGCTTGAGCACCGGAGCAGTTTCCAAAAGAGCTCGGCCATCCGTCACGCCGCCTACAACGTCAAAGTTATGCTCCAGCAATTTTCGATAGGCCTCAATCAGAAGCGCATGGTCGTCAGCCAACAACACTCTTATAAGCTTCATGGGATTCTCCGTGGACCGAACTTAGGATAGAATCACTACGCGACAACTAATATCCTCCGTGAAGTGCACCTCCCTGAAGTGTATTCCTGGCCCTCTTGTGCAAGTGTTTCGCCAAAGCTGGATGTGCCATGTAGATTGTTCGAAAGCTCCATCACATCGAACAGGACTGCGCTTTCATTACAGAATAATTCAGAGGAAAGTAACTCTAGCTAATATCTCTTTGAATGGGTACTGTTATTTTTGACAGGTGGCATCGTGTGATCCATTCAGAATCGAAAGGAAAGTAATTGGGTTTCATTTCGACTTCACTCCGCTGTAACATGCCATTAACAATTCAAGGGCGGAAGCAAAAAATGCGTGCACAAATTACCTGCCGCAATTCGCGGCGAAATTCACTAGCATTAGAACAAAATCTAAAATAGATCCGACGTCCAATCCTAAATAAAAAGCGCTCCGGAACGAGTTGTGGGCATGCGGTTCTCCGAGAGCGCTGTGTAAGTATTTCGGGATGTGCCCGCAGCATGTGAGCCAAACGGCTCATTATGGAGTTACTTAATTTGGTTCTGGTCTTCAAGAACCAGGCGTTACTTGTGCTGCGGGACGATGAAACTCCATAGTGCCAGCGTCCTTTTTCAAGGCCAGGAACAATCGCCCACTTATCATGGAGTAGGCGGTAGCGGCAGCCAGGTCCCTCTGAAAGGCATCCGCAAGTGAGCCTGGCTGACAACTCATCAAAGTGGAATTGGTAAGTTTGAACGTGATCTGGCTACCCTCGAACTGGTATTTTCCGCCAGCCGAGTTGCAGTCGACTTTGGCATTCAGGAATCCGTCGGGTTCAAAACGAAGAACATAATGCTCAGGTTCGTGGGGACGAGTTTCTGGGCCATTTTTGTAGCGAGTTCGCTGCCAGTCCCACTCACCACACAGGATCGCGCGCATTTCGGGCTTCTGCCCGAAGGGCCGAGACGTTGGCTCGAAAACCACCGCAGTGAGAGCCGCATCCGGCTGAAGTTGCAGGCGGCAAGGCCCTGTTCCGAGCACGCACTCAAACCCATCGACCGGTGAAAATGTCATCTTCGCACTATGACTCGACTTAGTTCCGCGCAGGCTTGCAATTAGCCGCTCCGCAGCAGCGTGGCCCAGAAATTCCTCCGTCAAGCCGAAGTTTGCGCCATGGCGGTCGTAACAGATGGCACGCTGGCGATTACAAACCACTCCAAGATCAGGTGATTCGAGCCTGGCCGGCGGCGACGTCTGGGCAGTGGCCACCGTGAGTGCGAGCGCGATTTGGGAGAGAATAGCGGTTGCGATGACACTCTTCAACGCTCCACGTTGGATTTTCTCGACAACTGGATGTCTTCCCGCAGGAGGCGCAATTCCACTCATTTGCCGCCCATGAGACTCTTTAACTTCGAGTAGGCCTGACGATATTCGAGCTCGGCCCGAAACATGTCTGCTTCCATTTTCGCCTGCGCGGATTCAACGTCCGAGTTATCCGGTTGGACGCTAGCTTCCATCACTTGAGTCGCGGAAACCATCCGACGCGCCAATTGACTCAGTTTGCGAGAGCGCTCCAGTTCGAAATAGCTGCTCTTGACATCCGCCGACACTTTGGCCTTCGTCAAAGGCACTGCCAATTCTGCCATTTCGGCCTGCGCATTGCTCTCTTTCACGCCCCGCTCCCGCTTGCCGAAATCAAAGATCGTATATGTGGCGATGGCGCCGATATAGGAGAAGTCCCTTGGGAGAATGATGCGCAATGCGTTTTGATTTGTATAACCACCGACGATTGCAACACTCGGAAAATATTGCATTTTTGACAATGTCGAACCCGCGCGCGCCTTTACAGCGGTTTGCTCTGCCTCTACGACCATGGCATTCGCAGCTACCGCTTTGCCGACAGCTTCATCCATCGAAGTGTCTTCCACAAGAGGTTCGGGCGGAACGAGGTCTAGTCTTGTTCCTTCTGGCAGACCAAGCATGTCATTGAGTGACGCCGTCAGTTCTGTCACTTTGCTGGTCGCTAGCATGACGTCCTTTTCGGCGCCTATCATGTCCGTTTCTTGTTGCCTTGAGACGCTCGGCGCCCCCGAATTGCTCGCCGTGAGCCATTTGGCTTGGATTTTCTTGGACTCTGCTTCCGCACTTACCAATTCACGTTCCGCGATTAACAAATCGAAGTAATTTTTCTCGACCTTGCTGGCCGCCTCAGCCGCAGGCACTCCCGCCTTTGCTTTGGCGATGGTCTCGTCCGCGCGCGCGATTCTCACGAGTTGATGAACGGCGAAAATCGGTGTTACCGGTTGAATCGCAGAAAAATTCACGGCGGTCTGATTCTTCGAAATTATCTCCACGGGCACGGTCAATCCCAGGCGGTCCAGCGTAAGCACAGGGCCAGTGTTTTTGTTGAAGTGAAGGTTTTCAAATTGCCCGCTGATGTTAGGAAAGTAAAGAGATTGTACGCCTAGGCGGTGTTCCTTTGCGGCTCGGACCTGAAGCGCCGCGAGGCGCACGAGCGGATTGCTCGACCCGCTTGCTAACTGTTGTGCCTCGTCCAGCGTGATGCGGCGCACTTCTGGCAGAGCAACGCCAGTATTCAAGCTGGGTGTAGATCCACTGAAGTTACTCATCGCCCCAAGATTGCTCGCAGGCGATACCGTATTGTTTCCTTTCAGGTTCGAAAACGGCGGGAATGTGACCTTCAATGGCACTTCGCTTGTGGCGGGCCGCGCAAGCTCCGGTCGCGACGGCGCAGAGATTATGTCCTGAGCCGCGAGGATTCCGCTAAACATGAGACTAGCTGCCAAGACGACGAGAATATGTCGGCCACCTGCTTGTAATGCCTGGGCGAATTTGCAAAGTTGAAGCATATTCTTCTCCTTCCCCTCATCCCCACGAACATGGGCGGCCGCAATCATCTAATTAAGAGCATCGTGATTGTTCCTAAGACAGGGGACGATGGATACTGGCAGAAGTGACAGCGCTTGGATCATATTCCAGCGCTTAACGCCCTCGCACGGACCCGCCGTTTGCTAGGAGGCCGGCTTGCAACGCTTTAAATGCGATCCAGTCGCTTCGAACGGATATCTGCGTGGGGTTGTCAAGAATTATGATTGAAAAAGGAGGTGTGAGAGGCGCAGTTTTATAATCATGGTTAGGGTCGGGAGTAACATAACAATTTCGATCATTACCATCAACGGCCTAAAAATTCGCAGCTGCTTGAGGTGATTTCGAGAACTGAGCTTAGGTATGATCGGCATCTTTCATTTCTCTCGAGCATTGTTACGTGAATTCGCTCATGAGGCAGCGGCCGCTACTCTGAAAGAGTTCCCCCTGGCGATATGGCTACAGTGGAAGAAGTGAAAGTCCCACGGCCCTAATTCCAGGAATAGGCCTGGTGACAGCATTTCGTGTCCATCGCGATTGCAGATTACCTCTGAGGATGCGTCAGCCAGTTGCCAGGTTATGGCGCTTCCGTCCTCCCACGGGACATGCACCCGGGCTTGAACTGCGCACTCACTGAGATTGATGACGATTAAGCAGCGATCGTTGTCCTTCCGCCAATTCCAGGCAACAAGATTTTGAAACCCGGAATTGTCAGGCTGACCCTCAGGCCCGCACAGACTCCATTGCCCCTCGCGAAAAACCGGAGAGGTGATGGCTTTCAGATGTCTTGCGTAGAAAGTTTGTAGATTTCGATCTGCCTGCTCTGCGGGGCGCCTGCCCAAAAAAATCGGCAGTTTCACTTTGCGTCCTTCGAACTGTCCTTCATGAAAAAGTCTTGCTCCAGGGAGTGTAGCCATTGCTACGGTGGCGGCCTTTTCCTTTGCCGGTGAAAACGCGACTGCTGCGCGTGGATCGTCATGATTTTCAATAAAACGCAGAAGCTTATGCTGGTAGGCAACACCCGCACGCAGATGAATGCGAACACTCTCTGCGGTGCCGTGCTCGAGCCTGTCATAGAGCTTCTTGTCATAGCAGAAGTCGAATCCCTGATGTAGAAGGTTCCGCTCCAGCCCCCAATTAGCCTCCGCAATGAAAAGGAAGCCAGGATGAGCTCTTTTAATTGCGGGAATCACATCGACCCAGTACTCCGTCGCCAGTGGTGGGCCGGCATGCTCCCCCCAAGTGCGTTGGAAGGTCGCGTTCAGCAGGAGCATGGCCATGTCGCAGCGGATTCCATTGCACTGACTTGCTATGTTTAAGATGGTTTCAATCACTGCTTGCCGGAGCTGTGGGTGAAAAGCGTTGAGTTGCAGGACATCTGACCATGCTGGGAAATGGGGATCGCGTCCCCGGGCGCAGACAGTTCCCTTTACTTCAACCCAGGAAGCCGGGTCGGACTTAATATTTTCATCGCTCCCGTGAACAAAGTACTCGGGATGGTCTATGACCCACGGGTGGTCTGGCGCCAAATGGTTTGGTACGAAATCCAAGATGAGGTTCATACCTCGCTTCGCGAGTTCCCTGCGAGCGATGGCGAGACCGCTTGGACCACCGAGGTGTTCGTCAACGACATAGCGCCGCACGCAATAGGGCGATCCCACGTTGTCTTGCGGGCGAAAATCCGGAAGAGCTCGGCGGAAATCATTCAGGAGGACCTGGTTTTGATTGGCAATCGCGATGCCGGCTGGACTTCGTTCCCAAACACCCATCAGCCACACGGCATCGAGTCCGAATTTGGCGATAGCGTCCCAATCCGCCGAGGGCACACAGCTTAAGTCAACGATGGTTCCACACTTCTGGCTAAGATCAGAAAGCCAGACCCAAGCGTTGATCTCATAGATTGTGGGATACCTGGGCCAAATGGATTTGGTCATGCCCTGCTCGTTGCGGCCTTGGCAAATGCGCCGCCCTTGCCAGCCGCAAGAAACTGCTTCTCATCGATCCGGCCGAAGATCTCAATCAGATTTGCGACCAGGCCAGTCCAACCGGTCTGGTGGCTAGCGCCGAGGCCTGCACCGTTATCTCCGTGAAAATACTCGTAGAACAGGACGTAATCTTTCCAGTGAGGGTCGGCCTGGAATTTCTCGGTGCCTCCAAAAACCGGCCGGCGGCCAAACTCATCGCGCAAGAATATCCGCGTTAAACGATTTGCAATTTCTCGCGCCACTTCGAAGAGGTTCATAAATCTGCCCGAGCCAGTTGGGCACTCGATTCTGAAGCTGTCGCCGTAATAGAGGTAGAATGACATCAGAGCGCGGATCAACAGTGCATTCACTGGCATCCATATTGGGCCCCGCCAGTTAGAGTTACCTCCGAACATACCCGTATCCGATTCTGCCGGGAGATACTTCACGCGATAGTCCTGTCCACCCACATTGAAAATGTAGGGATGCTCGATATGGTAGCGGGAGAGTGCTCGAATTCCGTAAGGGCTCAGGAATTCATCCTCGTCGAGCGTGTGCGACAGAATTCGGCGTAGCCGTTCGGGATTCACCAATGCAGCTATGCCTCGCTCTCCATACCCAAGTTGTCCAACACCGGTTGGATGAATACACTTGCGCAATTCGGGCATGCGTTTCAAGCGTTCCCCCAGAATATTCATAACATCAGGTACTTGTTCGCGCTGCCAGGGTTCGATTACAGTGGTCGCGCAGATTGGCAACAAACCCACCATGGAGCGAACCTTGAGCCGAGTTGGGCGACCATCTGGAAGGCACAGAACGTCGTAGTAGAACCCGTCCTCTTCGTCCCACATACCGCCTGACCCGACCTGGTTCATGGCATATGCGATCCAGAGGAAATGGCCACCGAACTTGACGGCCATGGGTTCGAAGAAAGGGTCTTGAGCTGCCAACTCGGCGCTAATCTCGAACATATTCTGGCAAAACAGGGCCATCCAGGCTGTTCCGTCAGCCTGCTCAAGATGACCACCAGTGGGCAACGTGGCACTGCGGTCGAAGACACCTATGTTATCAAGCCCAAGAAAGCCGCCTTCGAACAGATTCTTGCCATATCGGTCCTTGCGGTTCACCCACCAGCTGAAATTCAGCATCAATTTTTCAAAAGATCTCTTGAGGAACTCCAAATCACCTTTGCCCTTCAGCGCCTGCTCCGTCCGATACAAGAAGATCGTAGCCCAGGCATGAACCGGAGGGTTCACATCACTGAAATTCCACTCGTAAGCCGGGATCTGACTGGTCGGATGAAGGAAGAACTCTCCAAGCATCAGGTCAAGTTGTTCCTTTGCGAAATCCACATCGACGGTTGAGAGCGAAATAGCGTGGAACGCCAGGTCCCACGAGGCAAACCATGGATATTCCCACTTGTCCGGCATCGAGATGATGTGGTCATTTACCATGTGGAACCATTCGCTGTTGCGTGTTGCCCTCTGGCCGGGTTGCATCGGATCAACGCCATGTTCCTCGAGCCATTTTTCGACGTCGAAACCGAAGTACTGCTTGCTCCATAACATCCCTGCCAACGCTTGTCGCATTACGCGGGCCACATCTTCGCTGACATGTTCAGGTGTGATTTTCCGATAGAACTCATCTGCCTCGCGCTTACGAGCCTGCATGATTTGAGCAAAGCTCTTAAAGGGATCATCTACGACAGCAGGTGCCAAGTCACTTAGCCGCAGGCGGATCGTGCCGGTTTCACCTGCGCCGACAGTTAATTGATAATGAGCGGCGGTTTTTGTACCCATGCACTGCGGGTTGACGGCATCTATGTTTCCCTCCACCACGTAGTTGTTGATTCCGTCTTTGACATAGGGGCTGACATTGGGTGTGCCGAAGATCCGTTTGTTGTTGGACTCATTCTCTGTGAACAAAAATCGGAGGTCTCCTTCGCAGTACAGATAGCGGTCACCTAATCTTGCGTTTGAAGCTGCAATCAGCCTAGAGCCATTCTGACCAGTCGTCAGCTTCAGGGACGGTTTTGGCGTGCCCGGCCACCAAGTCCAGGTATTACGGAACCAAAGGGTAGGTAAGACGTGGACCGTTGCGGGTTCTGGACCCCGATTGATCAGATTGAACTGGACAAGGATATCCTCCGAAGACCGCTTGGCGTATTCCACAAACACATCGAAGTAGCGATCGCCGTTGAAGACTCCCGTATCCAGCAGTTCGTATTCCATTTCGCTGCGGTTGCGCCGCTTGCTGGTCGAGGCCAGGTCATTGTAAGGAAAGGCTGCTTGGGGATACTTATACAGATACTTCATGTAGGAATGTGTCGGCGTGTTATCCAAGTAGAAATAATATTCTTTGACATCTTCACCATGATTGCTTTCGCTGTTCGTCAACCCGAAGAGACGCTCTTTGAGGATCGGGTCGCGGCCATTCCATAGAGCCAAGCTAAAGCAAAGCGACTGCTTGTCATCGCTGATCCCGGCAAGGCCATCCTCACCCCAGTGATATGCCCGAGAGCGGGCCTGGTCATGCGTGAAGTAGTCCCAGACGTTTCCGTCTTGGCTGTAGTCCTCGCGGACCGTGCCCCACTGACGCTCGCTGAGGTAGGGCCCCCATTTTTTCCAGTTCGAAGTGCCTTTGCGGGCTTCCTGCAAGCGGATCTCTTCTTGCGTCATGGTGGGCTCCATTTGGCTTACGCAGATTTAGCAGCCGTTACCTTTTCATTGGATTTTTTTTCCGGCGTAAGCTCTTTGAGCAATCCAGGCTCGGAAGCGTCGTTGGAGGTGAAGACCGCAGCGAGATCAGTTTGCAGCGGAAATGCAAACTGAACTCCGCTCGACTCGAAACAATCCATGATGCGCAGGAGAAGAAATTCTTGAATCTTAAGAAAGTGGTTCCAATCATGAGCCAATACATAAGCGAAAACCTCGACGTCGAGGGAAGAAGGACCAAAATGAAGGAGACGCACGCGAACCGAAGCGGTCTCGAGGTTTGGATTTTCTTCCAATAGGCCGCGAATGCCCTCAAGGACAGCATACATTTGAGTTGAGGTGGTCCTGTAACTTAGAGCTGGGATTGGGTGGAACCAGAACTTGTCACGTGAAGAGAAGTTCTCAAGTGTCATGTTGGCGATTTGGCCGTTGGGAACGATGACCATAGTCCGGTCGGGAGTTCGGATTCGAGTCGAACGAAGGCCTATATCCTCGACCGTTCCCTGATTGTTGCCCACCTTCAATACATCTCCTACGCGCACTGCCTGGTCGAAGATGAGTGAGACGCCCCCGATTACGTTTTCCAATGTCTTCTGCGCCGCGAATGCAACGGCAATTCCGCCAACACCGAGGCCAGCCAGTGCCGCAGTCGGATTCACCCCGAAGTAGTGCAGGATCGCGAATACGCCCGCGCAGATAATCAGTAAGTCGACTACCCAGCGCGCGAGGTGCAGCATAGAGGTGGAGCCCGTGAGGTTGCGTTTTCGAAGGAGCCGACGGGCGTATCCTTCGACCCAGCCGGCGACAAGAATCAACATCCAGACGCTGGCCGCGATGGCAATAACGGTGGAGGTGCTGGACCAGAACTGACGTGCCAGAAGGGGAAGGCTAACCTTGGAATTTACCCACTGTATGAATAAGGCCAAAAGCAGCAGCCGAACCGGCCTGGGTAAGTAATCGGGACAAGGCAAATCCGACCTCTTGGAAAGGCGTCGGCGCACAAGGCCAAGGAGTCGGTTGAGCAGACGGCTCAGGAGAACAGTAACGAAATAGAAGAATGGCATGCCCACCAAAACGGCGAGCCATTCAAATAGGGAGATGCTCGCGAGTCGAGTAGTAATCAGGAAATCTGGGAGGATGTGGTCAACGGAAACTAAGTTGACGTCGTCATACAAGTCGGGAACAGTTTCGAGGGTCTTATTGGAGAATAGCCAGAGGTACCCGGACTTCCCGCGATCCACTCGTTCGACAAATATGTCCACATTATGATTGTCAGTCCTGATTGTTCCCACTAGCTCTTGGTCAGGCCTTAGCGGGTCTGAGGAGGAGCCCTCGGGCTGGTCACTGAGCTGGTTGAGTTTCGCGGGGAGGCGACGGTCGAGGACAACGAAGAGTTGGTGTGCGAGAACCGCAGCAGCGTTGCCACGGAGGCCAGTGTTTAGATATTGGGCGGCGAGTTCGTCCTGTCCATTGCGGGCAGCGCTCAGGAAACCTAATACCGCACCTCTCGGTGTAGTGCGCCCAAGAGCATCCTTGGGAATCTCGGGTTGAGCGGGGGGAGGGACGGAAGCGTGTTGATGGAGCTGCGCCCATGCCGGCAAGCAAATCAGAGAGCCTAATGAAAGCAAGCATGCGCCAATGCCTAACCGCGTTACGCGCTTCTGTGATTGTAAAGCGCGCGGCAGACCCGGTTCACGGGGATTCAAGCAATTGCGCATCCTTTCGCACCATAAAGAGATTCAATGTTCCCTAGCGCAATGCGTGCGGGCAACTTGAAATATGTTCCCGCTGATCATCGCTACCTTCATCAACTCGAAGTTAGTAGAAAAAGAGCAGCCTCTGAACTCGCAGAAATGACAGCTGAACAGTTCCATGAAACGGAACAGCACCCTGCTGGAACTCAATTGCGGTTGACTTCGCGGATTGAGCGTCCAAAGACAGTTTGCGCGGATTACAAGCTTTCGCAATCAGAAATCAGGCTGGTAGTTTTGACAATGTCATGTTTGGTCTGAATCGCATATAAGGTTCGAAGAATCCCCATCGGAAGAGGCCACCGCGCTCGCAACCCCTAACCTTGCAAGCAGGCTCTTCCGATGGGCCCCAATCGGATTCAATCCCTCAGAGTGAACAAAAAGGAAATCTTATCCCAGCAAACAATCACGGCACTGGAAATCTAGTCCGGCTAGGCCTTAGTTTCTTGCTTTGGGGATTGCCAGCTCTGGGCATGGCTCAGGCGCAAATGTCCACACCGAGGGCAGGAGGATCCTCGAGTCCGGGGTCACCGGTCCAACAACTTTCTGGAAGAATCATTGGAACGGTTGTTGATCCAAGCGGAGCCGCCGTCTCCGGGGCCCGCGTGAGACTTACAAGCGAAGGTTCCTCTGAAACCCAAGAAGTGCTGTCGGACGAAGATGGACAGTTCACTTTTACGAATATCTCTCCAGGTCCTTTCCAGTTCACAATTACGGACGAGGGATTTGCACCGCAAGCCTTCTCCGGGATTCTGGATCCGGATGAGGACTTTAAGGCCCCACCAATCGAGTTGGTACTTGCAAACAAATCCATTGAGGTGCAAGTCGCAATCCCGCAGTCCGAAGTAGCGGAAGAACAAATCAAAGAGGAAGAGAAGCAGCGAATACTCGGCTTCATTCCCAATTTTTACGTCAGCTATGTCCCCAAGGCCGCTCCGCTCGCCTCGAAGCAAAAGTTTGAGCTGGCCTGGAAGACGACTTTGGATCCTGTCACTTTCGCAATTTCTGCGGCCATTGCGGGTGGCCTGCAGGCGAATAATAGTTTCAGCGGGTATGGGCAAGGCGCATCAGCTTATGGAAAGCGCTTTGCTGCCACTTATGCGGATCTCGCCACGGGCACGTTCGTAGGAAGCGCCATATTGCCATCGCTCCTGAAACAAGATCCGCGTTATTTCTACAAGGGCAGCGGGAGCACGCGATCTCGAGTTTTATATGCACTCGCAAATTCCTTTATTTGCAAGGGAGATAATGGACGCTGGGAGGGTAATTATTCGAATATCCTCGGAAGCTTCGCCGCAGGCGGAATTTCAAATCTTTATTATCCAGCGACAGGTCGAAACAGAACGGAATCAACATTTACAAACGCGGCACTCAAGATCGGCGAAACCGCCCTAACAAATCTCCTTCAAGAATTTCTAATCCGCAGGTTTACCAGGAAGATTCCCAATCCTCGCCCAGCCAACCCCTAAATGCGATTCGCGAAGCATCGAATTCAATCAAACGCGCGTCCGACCCGGACGGGGGCACTTTTGCGAGCGGAAAAGCATTGTGCGCCGAAGCCAGCAATCGGAGAGCCTCTAACTGAAGGAGGGACATTGCGGTTTCCGGACATACGCTGTGATAGCCGCAACGATCGTCCCATGCTCAATACTTTCAATTGGTGGATTTCAAGGAATAATATAATGGAAGAACGGAGAGGCTGCGATCCCTATAATGGCAAACCGATACGGCTGACAAGATCCTTGAAGCGTGGTTCACTACGCAAATTGTCCATTCCTGGGTCTATATGAAGATAGATCAACCAGTGAGATTTCTCTTCGTAGGCTCTTTCCAGACAATCAAGAGCTTGATCGTTTTCACCGATTCCCACGTGAATTCCCGCCAGGAAATAGGATGCCACATATTGTTGCTTCGCCAGCATGGTGAGTCTCTCAAGTATTATCCTCGCTTCATTCTTCTTATTGGCCATTCCGCAAGTTTGGGCGAGCGCTGCTTGCATCAGGGGGCTGCCTGCTGACGCAGCCACACTTTTTTCTCCTTCGCCAATAGCCATTTCGTATCGACTCATATTCCGATAAACCAGGCCAAGAATCCAGTGCGCGACAGGATAGTTTGGATCCAATTCCAGGGTTTTGCGCAACTGTTCAATGGCCTCATCGTACCTGCGCCCAAAGTAAAGGGACCAACCGACAGCAACGTTGATAATGAGCGAAAGAGGGTCGAGTTCTTGGCTTTGCTTTATTTTTGCAATGGATTCCTCTTGTCGCCCCATAGTCATGAGATATTCGGCATACCAATGATTCGCTGTTGGATATGCGTGACCCAGTTGGAGGCTGCGCTTGAACTCTGTCTCAGCCTCCACCCACTGCCAATCGTGGAGCCACAGTGGAGCGGCTAGAGAAGTGTGGGCTTCGGCGAGATTGTCGTCGAACTGCAGAGCCTTTAACGCCGCTGACTTGGCTTTTCGGAAGGCGTCCTTTGGAGCCAGATAACTATTCCATCCGAGGAGCACGTAAGAATCGGCTATTCCGGAATATGCCAAGGCATAGCCAGGATCCATTTCGACTGCTTGTTGGAAGTACTCAATACCTTTGCCGAATCCTTCGTAAGTCCATTTGTTCCAGTGATAGCGACCCTTGAGGTAAAGTTGATAGGCCTCGGCGTTCTCCGTGTGTCGCTTACCTAATTGTTTCTTCTGGGATTGAGTCAACTGCAGCCGCAACGTCCCCGATATTTCGCTGGAAATTTCATCTTGAATCACGAAGATGTCGCCCAGCTTGCGATTGTATTTCGCGCCCCACAGTTGCGAGCCAATGGCCACGTCCACCAATTCCGTTCCGATGACCAGACAGCCGGACCGCTGCGTCACATTTCCAGTCAGAACGGCGCGCACGCTGAGCTCGCGACCAATGGTCTGCGGATCCATTTTTCGCCCCTTGTACCGAAACACAGTGCTTTGCGCCATCACGCGGAGCTTCGGGAGTGCGGCAAGGGTGTTAATGAGGCTGCCAGTAATTCCGTCACTTAGGTATTCGTTGTCGAGATCGCCACTCGCATTTTCGAAGGGCAAAACAGCAAGTGAGTCAATAATTTTGTGGACCCGTTGCGGGCGATGTGCAGCACCCACAGGAATCGCCAGCCCGGATTGCATTTCTCGCTGTAGGCGGGACAAATCAGTCCGCAAGTCAACAGCCTTCTGGTAACGCAACTCGCGGTCCTTCATCAGTGCTTTGCTGATGATACGTTCCAACTCACGGTGCAATCTCGGATTCAGTTGCGGTGACGAAGTCACGGGATCACTGTTCAGAATTGAATCCAAAATAGCCCAGGCAGTGTTACCTGAAAAAGCTGCCCGCCCGGTTGCAAGCTCATACATGACCGCCCCAAACGAAAAAAGATCACTGCGCGAATCCAACTCTTCTCCACGCACTTGCTCCGGGGACATATAAGCAATCGTACCCAGCACGTCGCCCGAACTCGTCAAACATTCGCGTTCATCTCCAAACCTTGTCACAGTATCCGAGTCAACTGAGAGATCCTTTCTAAATTTGATTTTGGCCAGCCCGAAGTCAAGAACTTTCGCGTGGCCACGATGTGTGACGAAGATGTTGGCCGGTTTAATGTCGCGGTGGACAATCCCCTGCGTGTGAGCGGCGTCCAGAGCATCAACGACCTGAACGGAAATATCCAGAAGGCGTTCCAATTCCACTGGGCGGCCAACAATTCTGGATAGCGTTTCACCTTCCAGGTGCTCCATTGCGATGAAGACTTTTCCGCCGTCTTCGCCAATATCATGAACTGTGCAAATATTGGGATGATTCAGAGCCGAGGAAGCATGGGCTTCGCGTTGGAAGCGTGCCAAAGCCTCGGGCATGCTGGCTACATTTTCAGATAGAAATTTCAGAGCAACAAAGCGGTGCAGGCGCGTGTCCTCAGCCTTATAGACCACGCCCATCCCGCCACAACCGAGTTTTTCAAGTACCCGATAATGGGAGATCGATTGCCCGGTCATAAGCATCGATTCGACCATGCTTGAGGCTAAGCCAGTCTCATGACAATACTTACTGGTAAAATCAACAGCTATACCACGAAAACAGTTTTATAAATCAAGGTGACCAGGTGTGCAGAATAAACCTGTCAAACGCTTTCATAAATGAGGACACATTTTCCGCACATCAGTTTTGGGCTAGGCTACCCACTGGCGCCCACGTGCCGTCGGGGTTAAATTCAGTAGTAGCCTTAGCTACATCCACGGTTTTCTCCCCGAGATCCTTTTCGAACACAGTTCCTTCCTGATTTATGAGGAATGACATCACTCCAGAAACGGAATATTCCGCGGGATAAGCAAAGATGGCAAAACCATCGGTCATGTTCCCATCCACGATGTAATCTTTTACTCCCTCCTGGACCTGGTCGCCTTGTTTAGTGAGGATTCGATACAAGTAACCATGGAAGGGCTGTGATGATTTGGTTTTATTCATGTAACCTTCACTGCTGGCATAAGCGGCGAGGGGTCCGAGGGGGCTCTCCGGTTGATCCTCTGTAATACTCCAGTACAGGCCGTTCTGCTTGCCATCGTCACTGATGAACTTTTGGGCGTACTGGTGCACCTGACTGCCGTCGTGGGTCTGGCTAAAATACTCGGATTGGGCGTCCGCCATCGCATTTAAGACGTCAATCGCTGCCAGTTCGTTATCGCCGATGCGCCGGGCAAGGATCTCTTCCTTTGCTGAGTTGCTATCGAACTGCCACTGTCCAGAAGAGTTTTTCAACAAAGGAAATGGGAAGGGATAGTTCTCAGCGCCGATATTTAAGACGAGGGCGCCATCCTTTAGTCTTCTCCAACGGTGCATCCGGTCGTAGTCCTCTGTGAATTTGATCAGAGCCCCTTTGTCTTGGACTGGGTCTCCTGAGAACAATAGGTCCTTGGCGTCCGGGCCAAAAATCAGGAGTAATGTATTGCTGTCGCCGGCTTTCGCGGCATCGAAGATAGCTTCGCCGGCATCTTGCGGTGATGCAAACATTTTCGGGCCAGCGGCCGCACGCCCTGATTTTTTACATCCCACCGAAAGAGAAATCATCGCGAAAAGCGCCAGAAAAGCAAAACAGGGTGAATTTTTCCTGAATGTTGCAACCTTGAGTTGTGTCATACGCGCTCCTCGATCGCGCCGGCCACATCTTTTAACGATTATGTTCTCTGCTCTCTTCGTAGAGAGTCGCGTCGTTCGCGACTAGCGATTATTTGCTACTCTCCCATTTCCTTTGGTTCCCAAACTCTGGTTCCCGCGTGCGCTCTGCGCGCGAGCTGCCGAAGAACTAGAAAATGCGTTTTGCTTTGCGGGTTGGGCAGATGGACTGCCAGAAGTCTTAGAACCCTGATAGCCGCGAAATTCGGATGTACTAGGTTGTGCCCTCGGCGTCGTTACGTTCGGCCTCGGCGCAGGTTTCGCTACCGTGGGTTGCGTTGCCGTATTTGCATTCGGACGATAGGCTGGATTGACTGGGTGATAGTTCTTGCCTTGCGCCGTGGGATAAGGGGTTGGTCGCGGGCCGTTATTTACGGGAGGACGAGCGGGAGGACGAACGTATCCGGGGGACCCAGGACGATAGCTTGGGTAACCGGGACGGTAAGCCGGGTAGCCAGGACGGTAGGCAGGGTAATCAGGACGGTAAGCAGGGTAACCAGGACGGTAAGCAGGGTAACCAGGACGATAACCTCCATTGTAACCGTTGCGCCAATAGGTGTTGCCGACGTAAACGTTACGATTGTAAACGATGGTGTTGCCACGCCAGTTTGTTCCCCATCCCCACCATCCCCATCCGCAGCAGCTGCCGTGGATCATCGCTCCAACAGCGATGCCGACGCCGAAGGAGATGGTGGCCGCCGCCACCATGTTTGCCGAGCTGTAGCCAGGCACCACGATAGGTGCACCATAAACTACGGTTGGGTTATAGGCTGGAACGTAAACGACCTGAGGATTGGACGGTTGAATGACGATCGTTTGGGGACTTTCCTGAACAACCTTGATCTGTGGACCCGATTTGAGGTTACCCGCCGCGTATGCTTTTGCGCGCATTCTTTGGACAGCAGCCATAACGTCCGATTGCTGGGTAGCGGCCGCTTCGCCAAGCGCCGAAGTCCATGCGAGATTCTTCGCCAGATCGTCAAGCACTGACGGGAACTGTGTAAGTGCTTTCACCGCTGGATCCCATGATTCTTTGTCGACTGCCCTCATGAGGGGTTCGCCAGTTAGTCTGGAATTTTGTTTCAGCCAGCCATCGGCATCTGTTACCTGGTCTGGAAACGTGGCTGCCCCCAATATTTGTGCAACTAAAGCGTCTGGGTAGAGGGCGATTGGAGCGACAAGGTTATCGAGTTCCTCCGGAGCAAGGGGAGCGTACTCGTCTTGATTCCCCGAAGGGACTGCGGCCTGTGATCCCGCCCGCACGCCGGCGGGTATCGTTGCCAAAATAAGAAGAAAACTCAACAGAAGGCGTGCAACCTTTTGAGTAAGAGTCATTATGGCCTGATTTCTGGCGATCGCTCGCATCGTAGGGCTGCGCAACTGTCATTGGAAGAGCTGCCGCACAGTTGCGGATGCGTTTCTTAATAAATCCTAGAAAATAGATTGGCCGCCGAATACTGACAAAATTGACAGTTTCGATATAGGAAAGATATCTGTGAGGATGACGTGAACATACTTCAGGGGAGACAAGCACATATAAGATGGCTTCTTCGTTCGAACCATTTGTTCCCCCAAAATGCAGACATGCTAAATCCGCTGTTTCTCTCTTGGGAATATGCGAGGAGGGCATATGTTGAAGAAATGGGACGTTGTAGTTGTTTGCGCGGGGCTTGGAACTCGAAACGCTTTGATTCACATGCTTGAGGGGATGTCGATCGGGATCTTTTCGTGCTCCACATTGAGCCAGGCAAAGGAAGTGCTTTCATCTCAAAGGATCGAACTTGTGTTCTGTGACGAACATCTTTCAGACGGGTCTTTTCGCGACTTGCTGAGGGAATACGAGGCTTGGATTGGAACACCTCACATCGTTGCGATTGTCAGCCTTCGGGAATGGCCAGAATATCCGGAAGCGCTTCAGCCGGGAGATTTTGAAGTGATCACTTCTCCACTGCACCCGACTGACGTTGAACTGGCAGTCATTCGTGCAATGCGCGGTGAAGGTCGAGAGTCGTTCTTTCAGGTGAGCGCCTGAAGATGGAGTGAGCATTCACACACGGAGCGGCTTTGACGGCCTTCGATTGCGCTTGAGTAGCCGCGTCATAAGTTAATCTAGCGGTTACATGTATGTCCATCTTGAATGTGCTTTTCTGAGGGCCCGCCGATACCTCCACGTGCGGGTAAGCTCCATCTCGGCGTACTCGATTCAGAGAAAAATAATAAACAGCTTTCCAGTCCAGGGGATGCAATTAGAGGGTACGTTCGTTAGCAAAGCGTTGAGGGAAAAAGCCACACTTTTCTTGGTCTCAATTGGAGGTCTCTCGTGGGAACTGCCGGCCTATTTCGAGATTTGCTACCAGATTGGAGAGGCGCAAGTTTACAATCATTATTAGACGCTTTGCCCGACGCCGTGCTTATCGTCAACCAGGCAGGAGAGATAGATATTGCCAACACCCAAGCCGAAAAGATTTTTGGATATACTCGTGAGCAATTAATCGGAAAACCTTTCGAATCGCTGGTCCCTCCAAGATATCGCGACCGTCATTTACAGGATCGCGAAACATATTCCTGTGATCCATGGATGCGGCCAATGGGAATCGGCTTGGAGCTTTTCGCACAACGCAGCGACGGCACCAACTTTCCCGTCGAGATTAATCTCAGTCCCATAGCCACCGATGCTGGCACTTTCGTGATCAGTGCGATTCGTGACGCGAGTGTAGTCCATCGGGTTGGAGAATTGAAACAGTTGGAAACTGTTCTGCGCGAAATCTATGAAAGCGAAGCACGCTTTCGGTTGGCGGCCGATTGCGCACCCGTAATGATCTGGATGTCGGGTACTAACAAGCTTTGTACCTACTTCAACGGAGCCTGGCTTGAATTTACCGGACGGTCCCTAGATCAAGAGATCGGGAACGGATGGGCCGAGGGAGTACACCCGGATGATATTCAGAGATGCGTAGCTATCTACACGCAAGCTTTTGATCGGCGAAAAGAATTCAAGATGGAGTATCGCCTCCGAAGGCATGACGGCGAATATCGTTGGATCCTCGATAAAGGCACACCGCGATTTAACGCAGATCACACGTTTGCCGGTTACATTGGATCCTGTGTGGACGTGACTGAGGTTAAATGGATGGAGGAGGCACTACGTCAGAAAGAGATGGACCTCTTAGAAGCGCAGCGTTTGGCAGGAGTTGGAAGCTGGCAATGGCACATAGGAAATGGCACAGTGACCTGGTCAGAAGAACTTTACCGGATCGCTGGCCGCGACCCCGCGACGCCAGTTCCCAACTACAAAGAGCGCTCTAGCCTGTTCACCAATGAAAGTTGGGACAAACTGGGCCGCGCTGTCGAAGAAACTATGAGCGCTGGAACGCCATACGAACTCGATCTGGAAATGGTCCGACCTGATGGCACCACACGATGGGTCAGATCTCGTGGTGAAGCACAGCGCGATAGTACCGGTAGCATTGTCCAGTTACGTGGCACGGCTCAAGACATAACCGAGCGCAAACAAACGGAAAAAGAACTTTCAGGTGTGAGCGGCAGGTTGCTTGAAGCACAAGAACAGGAACGTCACCGGATCGCGAGAGACCTCCACGACGATATTAGCCAACGGCTGGCACTGTTAGTGAACGATATGGGTGGGCTGGAAAATGCTCTTCCGGATTCGATTGCAGATGCTCGCAGTCGAATTCACGAAATAGGCCAACGTGCATCTGAGATTTGCGGCGATATCCAGAATATTTCGCATCAACTGCACTCCTCGAAGCTGGAATACCTCGGCATTGTGGCCTCCGCCAAAATCTTTTGTAAAGAATTCTCTGAACACGAGAAATTGGAGATAGATTTTCATTCCATTGATATTCCATCTTCGGTGCCGGACAACATATCACTATGTCTTTTTCGGGTTTTGCAGGAAGCCCTGCACAATGCGGCAAAACATTCTGGGGCGTCGCATTTAGAAGTACACATGCGCGGGGGACCCGGCGAAATTCAGCTGACGATCCGCGATCGTGGTGTAGGCTTCGATCCCGAGCAGATTAAGAAAAAGAAGGGCCTAGGCCTAATCAGCATCCGGGAGCGAGTTGGTTTGGTCGGAGGCACGTTCTCGATACATTCGAAGCCGCAGTCTGGCACCGAGATAAGTGTTCGGATCCCCGTTCCAGTGAATGGGCAAGCGTCTCGAGCGGCAGGCTAAACTCTTGAAATTGAACAGGCTGAGTTTTCTTGTCCCGGTACAGAGATACCATGAGCAATCGCCGCTACAACTGATTGAGCATTTTCGCCAAAAGCCCTAGCGCTGGCGAACTCATGCAGTTCCTATCACCAGCCGTGCGGATAAAAATCACAACATGTGTCATCTTCCCCCCGAAGATCCAGGACGTGGTTGTAGCTGCTGCATAGATCGAGCGGGGCATGCTGACAAGCCGGACAGATTGTTACACGGATTGCTCTGATTGATTCGACAGAAATGAATGAACTGCATTTCGAACATCTCCAGAGAGTTACTGTCGCCATGGGGCCTTTGTCGGCTAGAGCTGCTGTTAGGTGGGACACTGAGAACTCCTTTTGCAGATTCAATGATTCGTTTTCTAAAGAGGCAGATATTAATCTGGGTGATAGATATTGAACACTGTCAGTACTGACAGGCAATTCTACCCGACGAAGTAATCCGGCAATTAATCAAGAGGGTTGGGCCTTTCATGACTTTACGACAAAGAGGTCGTGTTTAAAGAATTCAAAACTACGTTGAAGCCTTCAATCACACTCGTCATTATCTATTTGTAATTCGATATCGCGCTTGGTATCCGCTCCTAAAGATTTTCTCATCATGAGACTTCAGTGATAAGAACCGCCTAGATTAGCGCGCTGATCCCTTTCACATCAGAACCACTTGTTGCCCATTCTAGATATCGGCGTTGATGCATAAACATGCGAACATTTCCTCAAAGCCACAAAGAACGCGGATATTTCCGGAACTGATGTTTTTGACAGTGTCTAATATTTATGCTCCGGCATACCTTGCCTTGTCGTTTGCAAACCCTGCTCATCACGGAAACAAGGGAAACAAACAATAGTGGCTTCAAGAGAATTCGTTTCCGTAATCCTTGGCGACGATGTAATTTGGAGAAGGAAGTGATTAACTTTCTTGTTCGCCTGCCGATAATCAGTATATTTATCGTATTCCTTGCTTGCCCCGCCTCCGGTCAACTCTCTTCTTGGGAGGCTGAAAATGAAGCCGGCCGTGAGGCATTTTCGCAAGGGCGCTATAGTGAGGCTCATAACCACTTTCTTGGCGCCATAAGCTTGGCTAGGCAATTTGGTGATGATGGCCCACGCTTCGCCACTTCGTGCGACAACCTGGCAACTCTTTACATGCAACAAGGTAAATATACAGACGCCGAAAAGTTGTATCTCCAGGCCCTGTCCATTCGGGAGAATAAATCTGGCACAGTGAACGCAAAGGCGGTCACTACACTGAACAACCTGGGGGTCCTCTATTTTAAGGAAGGCAGATACTCCGACGCGGAGTCCCAGTATAAAAGTGCGCTTGACCTTCGAGTGAAACTGCTGTTGCCCGAGGATGCACAGGCGGGTTCCATCCTGAGTAATCTGGGGTCGCTCTACTTTGCTGAGGGAAAATATTCCCAAGCTGAACCATTCTTCCTAAGTTCATTAGCGATCCAGGAAAAAGAGGTCGGAGCGGTTCCCATGGAACAGGCTACAACTCTCAACAACTTGGGATTGATCTACCGTGAGCAAAGCAGGCTTTCTGAGGCTGAACCAGTCTTCGAACGCGCAGTAGCCATCCTGGAAAAAGTGGCCGAGCCCCAAAATCCTGAAACGGCCACCATTCTCTGCAATTGGGCAAGTCTGTATCAGTCAGAAGGCAAGTATTCCAAAGCCAAACCGCTCTATGAACGGGCGCTGGCGATCCGCGAAAAGGTGCTCGGGCCCAACCACCCTGACGTGGCCGCGAGCCTTAACTACATGGCAGACCTTTATTTTCTGCAAGGAAAATACTCGAAAGTTGAATCGCTTGGGCAGCGTGCGTTGGCGATCCGCGAGCAGTCACTTGGGCCAGAAAGCACAGAGGTGTCCGAAAGTCTCAACAATTTAGCGAGTCTCTACAAGCAACAGCACAAGTACTTGAAGGCCGAACAATATTACCAGCGAGCTCAGGAAATCTTAGCGAAACACTTCGGGTTGGACAATCCGAGTGCTGCTCGGGAATTACAAAACTTGGGATCTCTCTATGTGGACGAAGGAAAGCTTGACCAGGCTGAGCCCCTCCTCAAAATGTCGTTGGGCACCATGCAAAAAAGCCTGGGGCCCGACCACCCCGATGTCGCCCTAGTGTATGCGACACTGGCGGTCCTTAATGTGAGGCGAAGCGCATACGAGGAGGCCGAATCCGATTGCCAACATGCCCTGGACATTCTTGGAAAATCTTCATTTCCCAATTATCCCGCCTTCATTGTAGCGCTAAATACATATGCAGATTTGCTTTTGAAAACCAACCGCAAGGCTCAGGCAGAACTGTTTGAAACGCGAGCAATGACGTATAAAGCCGAATTCCGCGAAATGAACGGGACAAAATAAATTTGAGGAGTGGAACAGCAACTGGCCGATTGGGGACTTGCCGCACCGGTAAAAGCATCTACACAGTGAAGAGCACACGGGCAGCTGCTAGTGGACGAAGTAAATTGAGTCGCACCTTTTGTGAAGTTGCCTAGAATTCAAGACACACTGCGCGACGAACGCTTAGGCTTACCAGAAAGGAATATAAATGCCCGAAACTAAAAGGGTAGAAATCGCTAGCATAAAGGAGTTGATACAAACGCTATGGTACTGCAACCGATGCAGTGCTCTCATTGCTATTTATTCTGCTGAAGTCATTGAATTGGCGATCTGCCCGATTTGTTGTGATGTGACATTGGACCAGCGAGGCAGTTTTGAAGCCATCCTAGGAATGACATTCGAAGAACGCTCTCCCGCCGCCTCTTGAGTGGTCCGAAGCTAAGCCGGAGGACGAAATAAAATGAGCCTCGACGCAAGCCGCCAGATTTCCAAATCCATTTTGTCATCGACATAAGCCTGCCCCTGAACGGAACATACCTTGCCCTGAAACATATTGCCTCTGCGCGTACTGCATTGATCGTTTTGCTACCTTTCCCAGTCGATCAACATTACATCCGGTTGTGTTTCGCATTTGCTATGTAGGTCCATCAAAAGTTCCTGTACGGCCGAGGAATTTGCACTCCGTATTCGCGAGGCAATTACGGAGCGCATTTGTATCTCTCCATCATTAGGTCTCAGGTTGTATTCCTGCCTCTTGACACGCTGCTTCGATTTGCAAACTCTGAAGTGCGCGCCGTAGAGCTTCCCAATTAGCTGTAACTTTTGCCAGTTCCAAACAGCGAGGCACCCGAATACTTTAATCGTGAACGGTCACCGCAGGTGATCCAACGGGGGGTCCAAAAAATGAGTTATCAGAGGAAGTGTTTCAAAACCTTCTTGGCGCTTCTGGGCAGTGCCATTTTGCTTTCCTCGTTCTCTACAGCAGCTCACGCGCAAGAGCCGAAACCAGGAAAACTGAAAGTATACGTAACGCTCCCGGAGGCCTACACTTTTGTGGATGAAAAAGCGATCGGGCCTGGCAATCAATCTATCCGGCTAGGTGAAGGCAAACACACTTTAAGCGTCGAAAATTACGGCTTCAAGGCCTTCCGCCAGGATGTTTCAATCGCGTCGGGTGAAACCACCACAGTGAAAGTAAACCTCGAGACGGATGGTGCGAATGTTTCAGGCCCTTGGGGACGGATTCAAATTGAAGTGGGGACGATGACCAGGGGCGATTATGCGGTCCTTTTGAACGGCAAATCGGAGGGTTACTTTGTGGGTCATGTAGACGAATTCAATCAGAATATCTTGTGGAAGCAGGAATTGATTGTTCCCGTACGGACGCACGATGTGACAGTGACAAGGAACGGCCAGACAGTCTGGTCTGGAGCGGTTCCCGTCGCTGCAAATCAGAGAGTAATTATCAATATTATGAATGGAAAAATACGGACAACGGATTGGCCTCGAGGAGAAGAACTAGGCGAGATGCCCCGCTTTAAAGCAGGGCTGGCGAGCGCCTCGGTTGTCATTGCGCCAGTGAGCGGATCCATTACCGCTACACCCACACGAATTGATTGCAACCAGCCCAGCGAATTGAAATGGGCATCACTAGAAACTGTCGACAGCGATATAAGCGGGATGAGTCCGGTACCAGCGAGTGGCGAGAGACAGGTGTCGCCGAGGAAAACGACTGTTTACGAACTCACAGCCTCCGGACCGGGTGGCGTGGTCAAATCAAGCGCCACCGTGGACGTGAACCCAGTTGTAGTCGCCCAGATTCAAGTTTCGCCTTCCGAAGCACAGTATCGCCGGATCGGCGACAAGGTCCTCAAACAAGAAAGTGGGACTCTGAATTGGACGACATCCAATGTGAACTCGGTTTCCGTTGATCCGTTTGGGACGGTAGATGCCCATGGATCTCGAAGTGTCCCTCTTGTTCCGACTCAAACCACGGACGGCCCAGTGGATCAGACTCTCACTTACAGTTTGAGCGCGACAAATGTATGCGGGGGATCGGAAACCAAAACCGTAGCTGTTCACCTCACGGGTAGCATCGAGCCAATCCCCGCAGTTTTGCTGAATAGCATCTTCTTTCCCTCTGATTATCCGGAAAAGAATGATCCGACCGTCGGATTGTTGAAAAGCCAGAAAGACGCCCTCACTACTCTTGCTGAAGGATTTACGAAGTATCTGGTGTATGACCCGGATGCAAAACTTTCGGTGGCCGCTTATGCTGATGATCGCGGCCCACAGAAGTATAACGAATCGCTGTCTGAGCGCCGTGGACAAAGTGTTAAGGATTTTCTCGTTGCGCAGGGTATTTCCGGGGACAAGATTGAAGTGACGGCTTACGGCTTGGAAAAACCACTCGAAAAAAACACTGTCGACCAACTGCAAGCGAGCAATCCAAATCCCCCACCCGAAGCCCACCTAAAGAATGAGCACGCCTCATGGCTCGCTTACAATCGCCGGGTTGACATCCTGTTCCTTCCCACAAATAAGGAATCGGAACGGTACTATCCCAACAACGCACCAGATTCAAACATCTTGTGGCAGCGGGAAAAACCAGCCCGTTCTGTAGTAGATCGGGACGAATAAGCTAGCTTTCACGGTTCATTAGGTGAATTACTCGGAGCTCTCTCCGTTTCAGTACGGGGAGAGCTCTCATTATGTTATGTCGATCTGGCTTTCGCCATCTTGGACAAAAGGTAATACGCCCGGCTCAGGCTTTAGAGGGAGCTCTGACTGTTCCTGACCCAGAGTGGCCGCGTGCCAACTCGAATTTGAAACAAACGGCTAGGAGGATGCAATCGTGAAATTCAGATTTGATCGGATTCTCTCCAACGCCACATCTGGGATCTAGAGTGGCGGCTCCGTGAATTCCATGAGCGTCACGCGTTACATCGGCGCTTGGGGAGTACGCGCGATCCACGCAGGACCGCATTCGTGGCCGGGCTAACAGCTCCGCGAATTGAACGCTGCGCACTTCCAGGACTCGTCTCCGCCATGTGCGCCGCCTCAGCGACGGCGATCGATTCCGCAATTGCCTCGGACATGATTGCCCTAGCTTTTGATGAAATTCTCGCTTACAGCGCCAACAGTGCGCAGGTCATGCGGCGCATGAATGCACTCATCAGCTATTTAAGCTCCGCAGCGCCAGAAGAATGGCGTCACCCGCTCAGATACAGGTGCGTGCGAATAAGAGTTACTGTTGCGCGTCCTTTTGAAGATGGAGAAGAGAAGATTGAAGCGTCGAAGGAAGATCGCCAGGGGTTTGACGTGCCCCGCATGCATCGGAACGAGAATCCTTGAGTGCTTGCGATGACATAGGTCTTGTGAGCATCGGCCAGCAACAGAATTGATTTCGATGCGTGGAATCTTTCAAGGGCTTACGGGAGACCATCACGAACATAAGTCAGCCATTTTCAAGCCCCGCAGGGTCGTACGAGGGGTGCGGCAATAGATAGATGACCTCACGCCACCATTCGCCGGCGGCCGCACTCCGTCTTAGGAGTCGAAATGACAACAAGAAATTCGCGGTTCCTCCGTTTCGGTTGTATTTTTCTCCTTGCGTCTTTCCTGGCATGTCTCAGCCCTTCCGTGCAAGCGAAGCGAAAAGACGTGGTTGTCATGAACAACGGTGACCATTTTACTGGTGAAGTGAAACGTCTGCAAAACGGATTGTTGTTCGTCGAGACGGAGTATGTGTCAGGCAATATTGGACTCGATTGGAATCAAGTGCAGACAGTGCAGACCACTGCTACCTACCGAATTGTGCTGAACAACGGACAGAGGATAGACGGAAAGATAGAAAAAAATCCTAATGAACCAGGAAAAAGCGAAGACTTCCTGATTCGCGAGGCAACGGAAGAAGTGGCGGTCCCTTCAGCATCCATCGCAAGCATTGAAACTAAAAAGCCCACATTCTGGCGGCAATTGCAGGGAAACATAGACCTCGGTTACAGCTATGCTAGCGGAAATAGCCAGTCTACATTGAACACTAACACAAGCGCGGCATACGCGACCCCTGCCTGGGAGGCCGCGACCTCGTTCGATGCAACGTTTAGCGGACAGCCGGGAGCTTCTAAAACAAGTCGAGAAGATGTGCAGGCGACGTTCTCTAAATTCTTAAACAGGAATTCCTTCCTCGCCGGGCTCATGGACTTTCTTCACAGCGGCCAGCAAGATTTAGACCTGCGCACGACCCTGGGCGGTAGTTATGGGCGTTACTTGAAACGTACGACGAACAGTAATCTCGCCTGGCTGGGCGGAATTGTATACGTCCACGAGTCCTTCGACACGACCGCCGGTCAACCGTCTGACCAGAGTACGGAAGCCGTAGTGGGATTACAATACAACCTCGTTCGCTTCAAGTTCGGAGAGTTCACCTCTCAGGTGCGGGTATTCCCCGGGTTGTCAGATGCCGGTCGCGTACGACTAACGACCAATAACTCTGCCACAATCAAACTGGTAAACAATTTTCATCTCCAGTTTACATTCTGGGACAACTTCGATAGCAGACCGCCGGTGGCAGCAAAAAAGAATGAGCTCGGAGTCAGTTCGGGGATCGGGTGGTCCTTCTGATGCGACCGGTGCAAATTTGCCGCGCTCTGCTCAAATACAATTAAATCGTTCAACCACTGGATCATTGCTTCAGGGCAACTACAGTTTCCGCTTTACGCGTTAACTTTGTGTGCTTTCATTCAACTCACAAATTGAAGGTTCACTATCGTGAAGCGCAAGCTGCAAATATTAGTCGCGGAGGACAAGCAGGAAATCTCCGCAATCTTGATTGCCGTTCTAAGCCCGCAGTTTGAGGTGCTTGGAGTCGTATCCAACGGGCGAGATCTCGTTCAAGTAGCGCTTGATCTTGTTCCCGACGTAATCGTCGCCGACACCTCGTTGCCCTCTCTGAGCGGACTCGGAGCGATGAACGAACTTCGTGTTACCGGAACCAATATTCCCGTCGTCCTCATTAGCCCCGCCTTCCGCCATAAGGGGATATCTGGACATCCGGGCGCACTCGTGTATGTTGACAAACTGGATCTCGCGGTGGATTTGATATCCGCTGTCCAATGCGCAATGTCTGGCCAGCTTTTCCTTTCGCGAAGCATTCCGCGATTACCACTAAAATAGCGCCCGCCACCTCCCGTTGACAGGCGCACCTGACAGGAAGGTCCATCCATTACTTAACTTGTAGTACCGGTGTCCATAGTTTGTCAGCACAGTGTCGAAGAGTGAGATTCCCAAGTCTTCTTGTCATTCCCCACTCTGCCGCTAGATTATGCGTACCCTTGCATTCGCGTGGCGGTTTTTGTTTTGCTCTTCTGTCTATGATCTGTTCGCTCGCGGCAGTCTGGGCAATGTGTTAGGCGCATGGGGACACAGCTTGGCATTGACCAACAAAATCCAAAGTTAGTGCTCTGAGTAAGAATCCAATTATTTGCACAGGACCCTCGATAAAAACTAAGTGAGGTGAAGTTAACACTCCGTTCAAAAGGCGCGGTGAAGCTGAGCCTGAAGGAGGTGTATCAGTCCTATTAGTCTGGTCTACGAACCGGAACGGCAAATCGAAAGAAACGAGGAGTTCCACGATGTTTCCAATAACAGGAAATGTAAGATGAGGTCTTCACGTGTGTTTTCAACGCGCTCAGGAAACTGTGCTGCGCAGGATCAACTACGATTCCCATATGACCGCGCCAGACGACCACGTCTCCGGAAATTGGCTCCAGAACCCGCTGAAATTCTTCTATCCCACGGTACAGGGTTCGAGACGTCGCGTACGGGTAGCGGAGGCCGACGCGGTCATAGAGCGCATGGACCAGGTGGGAACAATCGAAGCTGGTTGAGTGAATCTGTGAGCCAAGCTGCAGCAGATTGGTCTGCGCTGTCCATGGCGCGGAGCCTTCTGCAGGCGTGGGTGACTCCATTGCTAAAGCAGGAAGACCACAAACAAAAACGACCAAGAAAAGAGTCAGAATCTCTAAATTATTTTTTATGGTTTTCATTCGATGACGACTTTCAACAGGTTTCTTACCTGAGGAGGATAGCTCGGACGACAGGCCAGTTCGTTGTGCTAGCGCAAGCTGACGTGAAAATATTTGCGTTGTTGAGAGTCAATCGCTTCAGAATTAGTCAGCAGGACGATGGTGTATCGCGGGTCTCGGCAGTTGAATCCTTCGCCTTGACTCGCTCCATGATGGAACTGGATATGGTTGAAAGTCAGCAGGTAGTGGTTGAATTGAGCCATAAGTGAGAGATTTCTGGCCATCTCATGTCAGGTGCAACGGCATTTATCTGAATTAATGAGACTTGGAGTCGCACCGGTTTCTTCACTTTTGGCATCCCCGTTGCAAGGGTATGTGTATGGTTCCTTCCTGCATTGCCGATAAACCAAGTACTTCACGGGTCCGCGTTCTGGTTGTCGACGATAATGAGCCGTTCCGGAAATTCATTTGTTCCATGCTGAGAAAGAGGGCAGAATTGGAGATCATTGGCGAGGCCTCAGACGGAGTGGAGGCAGTTCACAAATTTAATGAACTTCAGCCGGACCTAATACTTTTGGACATCGGGCTCCCGCGCCTGAACGGTATCGAAGTAGCCAGACGAATCCGAATGCTCCACCCGAAGTCCAAAATCGTTTTTCTGAGCCAAGAATCATCTCCTGATATAGTCCGATGTGCTCTCAGTTTAGGAGCAATGGGTTATGTTCCTAAACAAAGGGCCTCGAGTGATCTAATAATCGCTTTGGACGCCGTCGTTGATGGCAAACAGTTCATCAGCATGGGATTACTTGTCAAGGCTCAGATTGACCAAAAATAAGGAAAGGCCGGGGCAGAGTCTGATTTCACAAGGGGAACCGTTACCCTCTCCATCGGCAATCACTGGCTATGTGTTCTGCCTAGGTGCTTGGGAAGCCTTTTGGGTCCCATGCTGTCACAAATGCCATGTAGAGGTTGGACTATACTTTAGATTGGGGAAAACTCAATATTCGCTGTCAGAGATTCCTCGATACGGACCTATTCCAATGAGCGAGAGATGATTCGCTACGACAGAAATAGTGATCTGGAATCTTATTCCCTTCCATCGCAGCGACTGAGGTAAGTGTACGTTCTTCAGTGCGTTTACCTTGCCAAACGAAATACCGCTACCTGCTATCTAGGCTCGGGGGCCTTGGCTCGTCGTCGATCAAAGGGGAAGGCTCTAATTATTTGCATATTCCTGGCTGAGAAGAGGTGGGACCCTATCGGAAGCGCCCGCTTGTAGGATAATGGGGTTGCGAGCGTTTGGGGTGGGCCTTCCGATAGGGGATTGTTCAAACTTTGTAGTCGATTCGGACGAAGCAGGTTACTGGCAAAACTACCAGCCCGATTCCGGAGACCGAGTGTTGGGATGCTACCTCCATCCTTAAATTTTGAGGGTCGATTGACCTGCCCTCCGTTTTCTCGTTGTCGTCGCACAACCACGCGCCCGTTATAATCCATTACCCTCCAGAGCCGCCCAGCGATTATTCCAATCGACCATGGCGAAGGTCAGCACCAATGTGACGCACATCCCCCCGATCGGTCCTATCGATCTAAACTTGGCTTTTTGCAAAATCCTTCAAGCTGTCACTTCTAACAGTATTGCAATGCTGATAAACAAGTGGAGAATATATTCGGAGTGAATGCGGGCGGATTACTCCAGGATGAATGAAATCTTATGCTCTACCTGACAACGTCCGCCTTAATTCAATCAGTGCAGAAAGGAACATGGTTCTCTTCATCATGATGAGTGTCTCATTCGTGCTCTTTTTCCTAAGTATTTCGAACTTCGTAATGTCCTTGACGCCTTATGAATCGGACACGCATAAATTCTTCGCTCTGGAACATACGCACTCCGAGACATCAGCGCCATACCGATTCAAATTCGTCACTCTAATTCAGGGGGGTCACTAAGGCGATTGGAACCGTGTTCGGGTGAAAACCATCTGGGCGGAAGGTTACCGGACCGATTACAATCGCCTTAATGACCTCCCGAGTGATGCACGGCTCTGCGCGTTTGATTCACCCTCGGTTCCCAAATTAAACCTCTTATTGGTCTTCCAGAAGTTCTTAGTGCAGGCACGTCGATCATTTAGCCTGCGAAGCCAATTAGCGATTGGCCCCTGGTTCTATCCCACTTCATTTGACAGCGATCCGTTTTTCGGTGCAATTTCATTCTCATTCTTAAGTTGCAGTTTTTTTTCTGTTCTCATGCTTCCATCCAAGGGCCGCGGCCCTTTGACCATTTGCAACACCCCTTTTCAATGGTCAAAGAGGACCAAACGCTGGCCTCTGAGAAGGAGGCGTGATTTTCCGCGAAAGAATAAACGTATTTGAAGAAGGGTTATCGCAAATTGATTCCAGATTTGTTTGTCCCACTGGTGAATGAACTGAGGGCAGAATTCCCTACCAGCCCTGCAAGAGCTCCTCTCTCACTCGCAACTGAATAGCCTGCACGCGTCCGGACATGCAACTTGCCTTTTCCGAGAGTAGTCACCGTGACTTGAACCTTCCGATACATATTTCCATTCCCATGTTTTTCGGGGACAAATCCAAGGACATACTGCTCTCGAAGATCCCTGGCGATTTGCGTCGAGGATTCAAATACCGATTGCTGTGAATCAGGGAAAAAAGCGACACCGCCTGTGTCCGCTGACAATTGCCGAAGTACCTTGGGATCCTGCTCCTTCGAAAACTCGTCTTCTAAAACAATGGAATAAATCATGACCTGCGATTGCCGGGCGAGCGCAAGAATTTCGGAACGCTTAAACTGGCTGGCATTGTCGCCCCCGTCACTGATCACAATTAAAGCTTTCCTTTGCAAATGGCTCAGTTGAAGGTGATTTAACCCCTCGGCCACGGCGTCATATAAGGCTGTCCGGCCATGAGCGGAAACGGCCTCAAGGGCTTTCTCTAGTTCCAAGGAATTGCTTGTGAAAGGCTTTCCATCCAAGGGCTCGATCACGACATTGTCGTTAAAGTCGACAACAAACATTTCATCTTCTGGATTTCCGGAATTTGCGAACGCTGAAATAGCTGTGATCACGTTCGGTAGCTTGAGTTCCATGCTGCCACTGTGGTCAACAATCAGACCTACGCTCACCGGTGCATCTTCTCGTTGAAATACGGAGAGATTTTGCAGCCTCTTTTCTTCATAGATGTGAAAATTATTCTCGGTCAATCCAGGCACAAAATTTCCATTTGCGTCTGTCACGTTCACCGGGAGGACAACGAGCTCCGAAGTCACAGAAATCGCATGCGGCTCGTTACTCGCCGGCGGCATGGTCGCCGGTGAAAAAGATTGAGTTTTGCCAGACAAAGCAGCAAGAATAAATACACATGCGATGGACAGCATACTTAAATGGCAGGAAGACACAGGAATCTGATAGTTTAGTCTCATTCGCGGGTCCCCTAATTCCATTAGATCAAATCCTGAATGGCCCATACGGTCCATCATTACTGAGGACATTACTGAGGGCGCACAATAACGTGGACTCGATCTACTTGTGTTTTCGGTTTGGATTGGTCCGCACTTCCTCGCGGCCTGGCCTGCCTGCGAGGAGCAGAATCAGCTGCTGCTTCGGCCGCGACATTCTCCGCAGCCCTCGTTTTTAAAGCTGGCAAAGCGAGTCCGCGGCCGTCAGAGCGAACGACAGCTGCTTGAGTCATTAGCTCAGGCGCCTGTGAAGTTACTGACGAGAGAGCTCCGGAGCTTTCTTTCCAGAACCTAAGGCCGTTCTCTTTGCCGTCCCAATCGATTGAAATTACATCGCCCATAGACACCTGCTCGGTTGCGAGCAAATTCGCCAATGGGCAAGTCAAATAGCGCTCGATCGCGCGCTTCAAATGTCGCGCACCGTATTGCAGATTAGTCCCTTTGTGTAACAAAAATTCCTTCGCGGGCTGCGTTACCTGGAATAAAAATCGCTCTTTTGCCGTCCGTAGCACCCGCTGCTGGACCATCCCCAACTCGATTTCGCAAATCTCGTTGAGTTGCTCTGTTCGCAACGATTGAAACACTACCACTTTATCGATGCGGTTCATAAATTCAGGAGCAAATTTCCTTTTGGCTGCAGCTTTTGCCGTTCGCCCAACTTTTACGTCAAGCTGTGGTCGCTCGCTCACAGGTAACGCTGGAGCGAATCCCAAGCGGCCTGCCATCAGGTCGGTGATTTCTTTGCCGCCAAGGTTCGACGTCATGAAGATCATTGTCTGCGACAAATCGACTTTCCGGTTGTCACCAAGCGTCAGCGTCGCCTTATCCAAAATGCCAAGCAACAATTGCCAAAGGGCGTCGGAAGCTTTTTCGATTTCGTCATACATCAGAAAACTGATTTTCAGATCCTCGGTGTGATGCCTTTCCAGCGCTTCTTGAGTAATGATCGGGTGAGTCTCGCGGTGACCCAAATATCCTGGCGGCGAGCCGATCAATTTTGCGATTTCGTGGGAATGCTGAAATTCCGCACAGTCCACTTTAATCACCGCCCGCGGATCGCCATACAAAACCTCGGCGGTCGCCTCGACCATACGAGTCTTCCCCGCTCCGGTCGGCCCTAGAAAAAGCAAATTCCCCAATGGGCGCCCAGGTGAGTTGAGTCCGGCGCGAAATACTTGGTACAAATCGATCACGGCCTGGACGGCTTCGTCCTGCCCGACGATTTTCCGCCGCAGCCCTTCCTCAAGATTTTTCGCATCCGCGCTGCGCTGGTGCGGATTTAATTGGAATGATTGCGCGCCCACGGTTTTACCCCTTTGCTGAAACACCTTCCCACACACAAAATCAATAGGACTTCACGCGCACCACAGCGCCTGAGAACGCCTTTCCTCCGCGCTGCGCGAAACGCAGACCTGCCCAAGAGCAGCCGAGAGGACAGCCACTACTAAGTCGTGCCCCATATCCACCTTATTCACAAAGGCCATGGCCCCCCGCTTGATGTAATCCGCGGCTCCAGAATTGGCGGTACTTACCAGGACAAATGGAATCTCATAACCTCTTTCAGAGAGATCCTCCATCGCCTGAATGCCTGTTAACAACGGCATGGAAATATCACTTACGATTACGTCGGGCATTAGAGACACCGCAGCATCGACCAGTTCTCTTCCATTGGCTACTGCAGCGACCACATCACATTCAGCACAAAGAAGGTGCGCCATTACCCAACGGCATTGTTCATGGTCATCCGCAATTAAAACTCGTACTTTTCCGCTCATCACTTCCCTCCCATACCTTCGCCTGACCCATCCACGTACATTTAAAACGAGGGATGAGTTGATGTCGTTGCTCACCAGCAAACAACAAGCTGAGAGAGTATCGACCAGCATTTACGGGTTGACGAAATATGGAAATTGAACGGATGAATCCGCAACATTTGTTTTCATGACGCGTCCTCCCCAAATAGGGCGCTGGAAAACTATCCGACGACTGAAGTCGTTAAGCCATCTTTTACAAACCTTGTACAAAAACTATTGGTCCCGCGTCTGTACGGAACCGGACCAAAGCCTGGATGGCGGGCGTAATCTTTGACTTTCGTGGTTTGAATTTGAAAATTGACTCTAAATGAGCAGGAAAAAACCAATGCGAGCATGGGCCAGATATTGGATAGCAGGCACTGGCGACGTTTTCGGCGGGACTATCGTCTGTAATATCCTGATTAAAAAGGTCTTATTCGCTTCAAGAGCGAGTACTTGGCGGAAGGCTTGCTTTACCTTGACACGCTTGTGGAGAAGGGGCTGAACAAAAGATCGAACTCTCTTTTGGTGACGCGGTAGCACTCGCACACGCGTTTTTCCATTCCCGCTTGGTCAAGGACAGTGATGCAGCCGCGGGAATAGTTTATGAGCCCATCGCGCTTGAGCGCGTTCGCCGCGTCGGTTACGCCCGCCCGTCGCACTCCGAGCATCATGGCGAGAAATTCCTGGGTCAGCGGGAAATCGCTCGATTGCATGCGATCTTGCGTCATCAAGAGCCAGCGGCAACACCGCTGTTCGAGAGGATGAAATGTATTGCAAGCGGCTGATTGCGCGACTTGGTTAAAGAATGCGTGGGCATAATGGAGCATAGTACTTTGAATCCAAGGGTTCCGTTGCATCTCCGCTCGGAAGAGATTCGCTTTCATTTTCAGGCCGGCGCCCGCGACTTGCATGTAGACACTCGTGGGCGCCTGCTTGTCGCCGAATAGCACTGGGATCCCAACAAAACCCTCGTTGCCGATCGTACCGACTTCGGCCGCATCGCCGTTCATCATCGTGTTTACCAGCGAAGCGACACCAGTCTCGATGAAGTGGACGAATTCGATGGGCTCGTTGGCTTCATAGAGCGGGCATTTGTACTCTAGTAAATTGGGTATGAGGTGTGGGCGAAGCCTTTCGAACTCTTCATATGGCAACGACGCTAGCAGGCGATTCTGGTGAACAATTGGGGAAACCCCACTTTGCAGCGTGCGTCTGGCGGCAACCGATTCGCTTTTCGACAATTCTTCCTCCGATGAACTCTGTTGCGATTTCACTGCGGAGATTAGCTGGACCCGTTCGCGCCCGAGATAATGGATGAAGTAGAATATTTATGCAGTTTGGCCTAGGCGAGTAGCTTTTCAGGTGACCGGATGAGTACCTTTCCGCGACTCTTCTCCACGGCTCCTTTGCGCTCCCACTCTTGCAAAAATCTGCTTGCGGTGAAGTAGCTGACATCGGCAAGAGATGCCAGGTCCTCATTCTTGACGCTAATTTCCACACCAGAGGGAACCATATGTCCCGTCCGGGAACCTAGACTCGTCAAGGCGTATGCGAGCCTCTCTTGAGCGGGTTTGGACACAAGCGCAATGTGCCTTTCTGCGAATAAAGCCACGTAGCGCAATACGGTTCGGAGAGCGTTTTCACCAAGCAGCGGGTATGCTTTCGCAAGTTGGCGTATAACCGTATGCTCCCACACGAATACTTCGCTGTTGTGGACCGCCTTGGAAGTACCGACATAACCAACAGGATGAGAAAGAAACGCACCCACACCAAAAATATTCCCTGAAACCAGTCTTCTCAATAGAATCTCTCGTCCATCGCTGGTCAAAACGAAATAATCCACGCAGCCTTCTCGTACGAGAAATAGGTGGGACGCGGGCTCGTCGGCTCTGGCCACGATCTCTCCTCCTTTGAACTTCTGTAGGGTCGCCGCGGCCAAAATCACAGCGGTTTCACTCCTCTCAAGACCTGTGAAGAAACGCACTGAGGCGGGCTCAATCAACAAGTTAGATTTTGCGTGACTAGTGGCTTGGTCTCGCTTGGTCTGTAAGATTGAGCTTCGAACACTGCTTGCGCCGTTAGAATTCACTGTCATCCGCCCGATTATTCTTCTTTCCTTTCCAATAGCTGTTTGATCGTTGGCTCCAGATCCTTGAAAATCTGCACGGCTAGAGAACTCGTGAACTGGTAATTTTCGGCTGCCTTGCCGGGAACGAAGGCCAACACGGTCCCATAGAAACGATCGCCGACCAGAAACGCAAATGCAGCCGTGCGATTGACCGCGTGGGAGCTGATTGGGTACCCACCCTGGCCAAAAACCCTGAATTGGTTATCGCCCGTACCCGTCTTTCCACCTACCGGAATGACAGTCCCGTTACCAAGCCTGATTCCTCCCTGGGCTCGGCGGGCAGTTCCTTTCTCTACAACTTCGATCAGCTCCTGGTGGACAAGCGAAGCGATCTCGGGCGACAACACGCGCAGACCAACATTCGGTTCGCGCCGCAGTACAGCCTCCACGGGGGTATTCCGGCCGAATCTCAAATCGCGGACCGTCACGTTAGGGTAACGAACCCCACCGTTCAAAATGACGCCCATCAATTCCGCAAGCGCCGCTGGAGTATCCCCGGATACTCCGATCGCGGTGGCGTAGGAAGGAACGAGCGAGTCGAACGGATAGCCCTGTCGCTTCCATGCCAACCAGATCTGCTTAAAAGCGTCCTCCTCCAATACAATTCTGATCCGTCGATCTTGCGCACTCCTATACCGAGTCTGGAACAACCAGGTATAAACTTCTTGGCGCTGATCCACACTGTTAGCAATGACTTCTGAGAGCGTTGCTTGAGGATGTTGTTCGCGAAAATTCAGCAGCCATAGCTCCAACGGATGTACGTGAGAAAGGTAACCGCGGTCGGAAAGGTTGAATTTATCAGGCCCGTACGCTACATAGAGTTTCTCAATCTCGTTTTCGGACAGCGAGACTGTCAGCATGTGCGTGCGCAGAAATTCGGAGAACTGGTCCAATTTTGCATCGGGCCGCACGGATCTGTAAATCGCCGCCAATCGCTGCGATGTGGGGTGGATTCCCCGGACCAGAGTTTCCAACGACTGGTCTCCGCTTTGGCCGTAATACTTCTCGTAAAAGCCACTTTGGAAGATGCGGCCTTCTTCGTCCGCGAATCGCGCGAGGTACCGTTTGCGTGCGGGATTATTGGCGTTGCCGGTCCGGAGAAGCAAAGCATCAGGTAGCCTGGCCATATAATATTGCTCGATGTCACGCATCAATCGTATGAAAACCAGATTTACGGACTGCTCGAATGCTTGCCGGACCGTTGCGACCCAATTATTTTCCATCGACTCGAAATTCGCAAAGGACTGCAGCCCCCCGGCAGTAAAGAAGCCTTCCGACGGGTTTCCCGAATACGTTCGATCCAGGGCCGCTTGGAGCATCGGAACCAGGCGCTTTTCCCTCCTCGTCGAGAGATAATTGACTGCCCATAAGGTTATACGATCATCGGGCGTGACATTGATCACACTGAGGTCTTCTGGCGAGACTTCATTGTACTGATCGTGCAGCTGTTCCACGATCTCCAGGTAGTTGATTAAGGTGCGCAGCTTCGCTGTTGAACCGAGCTGGAGTTTAGTTCCTTGATTGATGTTCAACGGCTGATCGTAATCATCGGTCTGTACCCGCAGCACGTTTTCTCCGGTTGCGCGTTCATAAAGAAGGAAACTATAGATCATCGCTTTCGGGTCACCCTCAGAAAGCAATTGGAACTGCTGCAGACCAATCTTCCTTACTTGTTCCGGATCTCTCAGCCCCACCAGGAATTGCTTAACCTGCTGTTCAACTCTATCGTCAATGGTGGTGCCTACCGAAAGATCTAGCCGGTCGAGGGCATAGGTGTCCTTGAGCCCCAGTAATGGCACAAGTGCCGCGCGCACTGTGTCCGGCGCCTTGTTATCTACAAATCGAACATTTTGATTGTCCGGCGGTACTGGGCGAAGCACAGGGCGCTCAGCGAACGCCAAATCACGCAGCCGTTCGGAAATAATCCCCTGCTTACAAAGCAGCACGAGATAGCGGTCTGTTTGCCTGGCCAGGGCCATAGGTTCCCGAACGAGGTATTGGGAAGGAGCGCGCAGTGCAAGAAACAACGAAAGAACTTCCCTGTAGGCTCTCGCTTGCAGCCTTCGTTGTTCTTCATCCAATGTTTCGTCATGGGAGTTCAGGAGGAAATTAACTGTTGCAAAATCGTCTCCGTACCACGCCCGGAGTCCGTCGCCCAATCCGGTTACTTCCCCTTCGCCTGGAGTCGCGGCCATAGGGATAGAGTTAATGTAGTCACGAACAATATGTTGTTGTTCTGTCAAAGTATCTGGCCCGCCACGATAAGCACGAAGGGAAGCTGTTGTGATCTGTCGGAGCTTCTCCTCCACGGAGTGAGTCCTTCCGCCGGGCGAGTGGCGCATTTTTTCCAATTGCGTCGCTAAGGTGCTGCCACCGATCACGGGTCGCTTGTGATCAATCTGATGGAGCCCGAAGTCCAACATTGCTCGAGAGAGTCGCCCCCAACCAATTGCAGGATTTCGGTAAGGATGATTCGCGTCGAGAATGTCCCGGTTTTCGACGAACAATACCGTGTTTACGATGACCGGTGGAATTTCGGAAAAGTCTCCGTACACACGCGAAGGATATCGGGACGTGTAAAACGGTTTCCTGTCGCGGTCCAGTATCTCCAGCCCAGCTTGCCCCTTTTCCCGATAGACGGGGTAAATGTGAAGCTTGGCTAAGAGAAGATACATCTTGGATTCGCGCGCCTGGGACTCCAACCGAAATCCTGAGGACTCCAGTTGAGCCAAGAAATTAGGCAGACGCGAGTACCCAAGTCTTTCGTCGTAAGGACCGGCACTCGAATATTGAATTGCATGGCTTGCGCCTTGTTCCAAGGAAAATGAGAGCTTTCCCGCAATTGCAGCTAGAACCCGAGATTCCAACCAGGAGGACTTGATCTCGAGTCCAAGCAAAACTACCAGCACTAGGGCGGTGGAACTCAGCACAATAGGCCGGTAACGGCGATTGGTTATCCGCTTGGAATCATGGACCCTTGAGCGCGTTGCGAGCAATTCCCTCAAAGTGGAAGACCTGCGGAACACAGATGAATTCTCTCCGTTCATCCTGTTTTACTGCACTCCCATATATCGCGGCCTCAACCATTCGTACCACCTCTTGCGACAACCCACGACTGGCAGATATAACAGCTCAATTTCAGGCTCCGCGATGGCTTTGGGTTCTTCATTCGCACCGCCATTGTTTTTCAATCATGTTGAATCTTCACCAGTACAAGCCTAAATTGTGCACAACATGGCCACTGGAAACATATTTCCACATATGGCGTGATCCTGCGGGTTATTCAACGCCAGTCAATGCTTTGATTGCTCCTGAATATGTGGTGCGTCAGAAAACGTCACCGCAGACAAACGGCGACCGCACATTTTCCTTGTCACCGATTCACACGAAAATCCCTAAGATCTCCGACGTGTTAATGAACGGTGCCAAACTGTTGTTGTACCATTACGGAGAAGAGCTTGAAGTTCGTGTAGGTGTGTCGTCGATAGAACCGATGGCCGCGGAAATCCATGTAAAGTTCAGCGCTGGAGGGCAGCCAGATTGTGGTGTCACTATCTGCAAAGGACACGGGAAGATATTCAATGTTCTGATGATCCAGTTGAAGGCGGATCTTGGGGATTGTCTCTGCAAGATCAAATTCCAAATGAGCCACCTGGTAGGAATCTTTGAGAATCCACGCTATGCCTCGTAACCTTAGGTTATAGGTTTTCCCATACATGATGAGCTCACTCATTCGATGCGGACGGTCAGGCAACTCTTCGAACCGAATCTGCCAGGCAGGCTGTCCATGCCAATCTGCCAGTCCTTCACAGCTCATGCTGAAGTCCTTTATATAATTCGGATGAAACACGAGCACCAAGCCAGGGCTTCCTAGCGTCGCAACGTGATCGGGGAATCCATTTGGATTCTTGGTCATATCACGATCCTCTTCTGAGATCATGTAACCATCCGATGCTTCCTTCATTGAATACACATAATTGAACTTCTGAATTTCTGGACTTTTCAGTTTGCCGGAACGGTTGACAGGTTGGTGCTGGATGACCTCCGTCGCGGAGAACCGATCTAAATTATGGACGAGTTCTTCAACCCGCACCCCGGCTTGCGAGACTACATCCGGTAACGAACAGCTTGCCCTCTCCGCAATCGGAGGCTGCATTGTGGCAATATCCGGCGGGGCCCAGGAATCCAGAGCGCTCCGCATATTCCCCTCCGGCGGCGTCAATTCGGCCGGAACGCTCAACAAGCCTTTAGATTGCAGGTCTTGCTCCATTGAACTCTCGCGTTGAGCTAAGGCGGTGTCCACCGCACCAAGGGAAAGAAGCATGAGCCCGAAGATGAATAGCCGGAAATGAGGGATCCTGATTCCCATTGCGCCCTCTTTCTGAGAGAGGAATGACCTTTTCGACGGGGCGGGACAACAACCGTGTCTGGTGGCATTGAATGCGGAATTGTCACCAGATCGGGTCGACGCTTAAGGACAGGCCCTCAACAAATCTCTTGTAATGCTTGGGGAAGAGCTGCGCGACTGTCAGAACATACAGTTTTGACCTTAAACGCCCTTACAGGCATCTGCGGATTATTATTACTTTATAGTTATATAAGGATAACTGTATTACAAACAACTTGCAAATGGTTTTCAAAATAGAGAATTCGGCATTGGCTATAATTTTATGGGCTCGCTATCCTCAAAACGTGACCGGCTGAATTGGCGTGACGATTGGGGCGATCGGTGAATTATTCATTTGCTGGGTTTCCGCAGACTCCAGAGGCCAGGTTAGTGGAACAGGGCTTTGAATAAGGAGACGAGCAGTTTGCTAAGCCGCCTACTGCGAGGGCGCGTAGTACCCCGTCTTTCCGTAGATCCTGAGGGGAGGAAGACCTTTTGGCGGCCGCAGCTTCACTTTGATCTTTCGCCACGCACCGTTTTGCTGGGGATTGGCGGACTTGTATCCCAGAACATATTGGTTTCGGAGCTCCATTCCGATCTTCGCTGCAATGTCGGGCAATTCGCCAAGATTTCCCACCGGAAAGACGCGGCCTCCGGTCATTTCGGTCATCTCGGAAAGCAGCGAGGGCCCTTCCAACTCTTCCGGCGTTCTGGAACGTATGTCGATCGGATCGAAGATGCCAATTGCGTAGAGCTGGCAGTCGGCTTCTTTCAAATACTTCTTTATATCACCCTCATTGTACCGACTATGATTATCCCCTCCATCCGATATGATGAGCAGGGCCCGTTTGCCGTGTTCCGCACTCCTCATCTGGCTAAGCCCGAGATAGATGGCATCTAGCAGCGCAGTGCGCCCCCGCGAAGCAGTAAACATCATCCGGTTTTGTACCTCATTCACGCTCGTGGTGAATCCACTGGTTAATTCGGCGCGATCGTTGAAACTTACCAGAAAAAATTGATCCAGCGGATTGGCCGTGCGCATGAATTGCACGGCGGCCTCGCGAGCCTTTTCGACCTTGTCCGACATGCTGCCGCTCATGTCAAAAACCAGGCCGATCGAGACCGGCACGTCCTCGCTGGATAGGCTCAGAACTTCCTGCTCGACTCCATCTTCAAATACGCGAAAATGTTCTTTTTCCAAGCCGGTGACCATGCGGTCTAATGGATCCGTGACCGTCAGGTTCACAAGGGTCATGTTGACGTCAACTTTGATCCCTTGTCCCGGTTTGAACTGCGGGGCAGTTTCCGTAGGGGGCGTGATCGGACCCTTTGTCTGAGAGAACGCCGAAGCCGAAATTAGAATACACGCGAGAAAGGCGGATACTCGGGAAACACGTCGTTGCTGAAGTCCATAGATTGACATGCGCCGCCACCAATCTGTTTGTAATATTTGGATTGGGGTCGCACACCTGTCAAAACGCACAGAATTTTAATTTTTGCGCTGATATATATGCGTGTTGGATAATTGCGGCGACAATCGTCGATTTCTTTCACGTATTGAAAATGCAGAGCGTTGGCATTTGTTTTTGCCTGGTTATCGCCCACTGGACTCAGGACATCTGTCTGAAGGACAAAAGCACGCGTTGCGCCTTACCTAGAAAAGACAACTATTCGGATTAGGTTTTCTACGACGTACTCCTCAAATGCGGAAAAGTTCTATCGCGACTGTGAAGATGATGCGTGGAATGAACGGCGCAATCCATTTGGCCTAGCGTGATTATTCCATTGAATTTGAGATTAGAATTTGAACCGTGCATACACATCCCGTACTTCTGCAAGATGAATCCCTGTGATTCGCAGCATCCAAGCATGGGGAAGATAGCAACTATAACAGGATTCCAGGTAACACCAAGTAGGTTGTTTCTTGGCCTGCCTTAGACGCGGAAACTCATCTGAAAAGGATTGATTGCAATATGGGAGAATACGAAGTCTGCAGGACTAACAGTTAGAGGGAGCTGGGTCGAGACTTTATTCCAAATCTCCCACCGCAGCCCCCCTCACAGTTTCCATGCGGTCACTCACCGAAAGTAAAGTTAACCCCTGCCGAGTACCGGAAGTTGTTCTGATTGTGGTTCCCTCCGGGTATGAGAGAGTTCCCAAAACGAGTAAGTAAATAATCCATCTGGAAGGGGCGGATGGATATTGTCTTGGTTATACGAATGTCGAACCCTCCGCCGACGGCCATGGCAAAGGCATTGTTACTGGGGCGCACATTGGAGCCCACCTCGTTGAACAAGTTCGTGTAAAGGTTTGTATGCGCTCCACCAAAAAGGAATTCGGCGAACGGCTTGAAGGTGTGGGTAGGAAGCCTGAGCTGCGGCCCAGCCATGTAGGTAAAAAGGTTGCCGCTTGCAGTGACTTGTGGGATTACCGTCGTCGAGACAAGAGGGTTTACGACTAAATTGGTGAACACTCTTTGGGTGCTCCCGTAGCCCTGCAAGTCACCCTTGATCCCAAAAAATCGATTAAAGTTATAGACGATACCACCACCACCGCCGTTCAAGGAGAAGGGTTTGATATTCGCACCATTCCCGCGAGCATAACTGTAATCCACAGGTATTTCCCACTTCGAGTATTCCTGGGCGAATGCCGTCCTCCCCATTAATAAAACAACTCCCACAAGCAAGACTGTTCTGATCTTCATTTTTATCTCCTCGTAGACTTCAAAATTGACCTCAAAGTTCTTCCACGGAATTGAGATCGGCAACACACCACTATTTCTTTGGACACGTTTTTCTCGATGCCAGAGAGAACTCTAGGAACCAAGAGATTGCACCTGCTTATCGAAATGTAAATTCAGATTGGGTGCAATCCATGTCCCCCCAGTTTTTCATAGGCGAGATCATAATGAGCCTGCCGACCCCAGTGAACTGTCAAAACTGTCAGTGCGAATGGGGAAACACGGAGGGGGCCATAAGAGCTTCCAGTGAGGCGTGATATGAATGTGCTTAGCGATGATCCCGCAAATCTCAGTCTATTCTGTAAATATGTTATCAAATCCGTTTAGCCCCAAGCGAAGTCAGTCAAGACCACGCGGTCACCGCGCATTTCCGATCTAGGCCTAAATTCTCGATCGCGGAGAAGGGTGCTCGGTGTGTGGTCGTCCCCCTGGTCCCATGCAGGAGGCTGACCACAATTTGGCGCTCGAGGACGAAGTACAAATTGTGATTCCGTGGACACAATTCCATTATCTTTTAAAAGTAGCTAAAATTGCAGCACTGAAGTGCTTTTGGTGAGGCGGTGTGGGACGAACGAGGGAGGGAAAACCTTTTATTCCTTGGGGATGATGTAGCCTCTTTTATAATAGGCCTGCAACTGCGCATCACTCGATAATGGGTTGATCACCCGGACTTTGATCTGCCGCCGTTTTCCATCCGTCAAAATATTGCTGGGTCGATAGCCGAGCACGTACTGGTTTCGCATCTCGGTGCTTATGGCAGCTGCCGCTTCGCCCATTTTTGAGACGTTATCTACCGTGACCGTACGGCCGCCTGTCGCATCGGTGATCTCACTTAGCCATTTCTTGCCCATAAATTCTTCATAGGTCTTAAAGAAAGCTGTATCGAATAATCCGATCGCGTAAACTTCCACGTCTGAGTCGCGAACCAGACTCTTGATTTCCCTATATTTGTGGTGGCTATTATTGTCTCCGCCATCGGATATAATCAGAAGCGCACGCCGCTTATACTTTGCCGAGCGCATTCGGGTCATTGCCATGGAAATCGCATCCAGCATCGCGGTGCTTCCATTGGGAACCACTGCGCCCAATTTCGATTGAATCGTACCAATCGATTGAGTCACGTCTGTTAGCATTTCAGGATGGCTAGAAAAGGCAACGACAAAATAGTCGTCTTGTTGATTGGCATTTTTGAAAAATTCGGATATCGCCTCGCGCTCGGCATCAACTTTGTCCGTCATGCTTTTGCTGACGTCGACGAGTAACCCCACTGAAATCGGGGCGTCCTCTGCGGAAAAATATTGGATCTCCTCCTGTTCGTCGTTATCGGTAAGCACAAAGTCCTGCTTTTGCAGTCCAATAATGGGATGATTCATTGCATCGGCCACTACCACGGGTACAAGGACCACGTTCACGTTGATCTTCAAAGGCTTTACAAGGACGTCTTCTGGAGTTGCATCCTGGGATTGGCTGCGAGGGGCTACTCGCAATAGACTGTCCGATTGTGACTGCAATAATGGGGTAATCGCTAGCGTGACCAGGCAAAGCGAGAGCAATGAACCGACCAGCGGTAGCCACAAACGAATGCGAGACCCAAAGCCGAAGTTAACCATATATAGGGAGTTAGGTAATACCCCTAACGATCGTGATGCTAGCACACCAGCCAGCGGACGTCAAAACGCCTTGATTGGGCACAAAGCTCTGGAGATAAGGAGGCGGCTGGGGCGCTGCAAACTGCGGCGGCCAAGCATGAACAATTAACTGAAGTCGGCACCAATCCCCGCAGTGAATCTCATTCAAATCCCAAACGCCCTGTCATATTTGTCAGTGGCTGGGCTCCTCGGCCTTCTGTTATCTCTCGCAGGGCACCAATACATGTTTGTCTTGGCCGCTGTTGAAATGTGAATGCTACTAAGTGGGTGAATGAATTGGTTCGCTCGCGCCATCTGAGAGAGCGGCGAAATATAGAGAGAGGGCAGATGGACGTAAACCGAACGCTGCACGAGGAAGAACCTGGTCAGACATTTCTCTCTGCTTTGCTGGACCGAAAATGCCTCGGAAGCGGTGACGTTGGGACTGAAGGAAGAGATCCACGAGGGCAGCAAGCTCTCATCAGATGGTCGGCTGAAGGACTGAGCTTATTAGGGAGTGAATAACACTATTGAGTCGACGATTTGCAATGAACGCGCAGCCACATCTTGTCGCCTATGCGGACGAGCAATTTTGCTTCGAACAATTATTAGCCGACTTGTCCGCGCGATTTATCGATCTGGATACTTCACGAATGTATTGTGAGATCGAAGCGGCCCAGAAGATTGTTTGCAAGGCTCTGAGAATTGATCGCAGCACTTTGGCACTCTGGGACGAAGACGCTAAGACATTTATCGTGACCTACTCCTGGACTAGTTCTGACTTTGAGGCTGGTTGTGAATTCGAATCTCAAAACCTGTCTTTGCTCTCAAAACAAATCTTATGTGGCGAAGAAGTGCGTCTGACAAGCGTATTGGAACGCCCATCAACAGCTTCGGAGAATGGGGAAGCCAGTGGGCTCGTGGGCCTCATCTCTAGCGTCATCTTCCCACTCAGGGGCGGGGGCCAAGTGTTTGGTGGGCTGGCCTTTAGTACTTTTCTTGTCGAATGCGAATGGCCGGACCAGGTCTTGGATCGGCTTCGCCTTGTCGCGAATGTGTTTAGCAATGCCCTTGCGCGCAAGCGCTGCGCCGAAGCGCTCTTGGAGAGCCGGGAACAGTTAAGAATGATCGTCGAATCGGCAGGATTAGGGTTGTGGTCATGGAATTTGAATCGCGATGAGATGTGGGCCTCCGGAAGGACGTACTCCCTGATCGACGTGCCACAAAGCGATTCAATGACGTACGAGCGGTTTCTAGACTCAATCCATCCCGATGATCGGGCAATCGTGCATGATTCAATCGCAAAAGCCGAACTAGTACCAATGGAGTTCCATTTGGACTTCCGCGTTGTCAATTCTGACGGCGCGGTGAGATGGATGAATTGCCGAGGCCGCAGTTCCACAGACACGGTTGGAAAGTCTTCGCACATATCCGGGTTTATCCTTGATATTACTGATCGTAAGCTCTCCAACGACAGATTTCGACTCGCCGTAGAGGCTTCCCCAATCGCCATGGTCATGGTGGATGCTGAAGGGACAATCGTCTTTGTAAATGCGAAAGTAGAAATGATTTTTCGCTACGGGCGCGAAGAACTCATCGGGCAGTCCGTCAATACCCTTTTCCCAGAACGATTTCTGGAACCCCACCCCGATCGCCCGGCACGGTTCATCACGCATCCAAACTTCAAGGCTACAATGACCGGACAAAACCTTTACGGTCTGCGAAAGGATGGCAGCGAGTTTGGCGTTGAAATAGGATTGAACCCCATTCAATGCGACGGGAGCAGCTTCATCCTCATTACTCTCAGTGATATCACAAACCGAGTGCGGGCCATCGAACCGATACGGGACAGAGAACATCTCTTTCACACAGTTGCAAACGCGGCACCAGTGTTGGTCTGGATGTCTGACAACAACAAACTATGTACCTTTTTCAACGATGGTTGGCTAGCGTTCACCGGCCGCAAAATGGAAGAGGACCTGGGCCATATGCGAAGTTCGGCGGTCCATCCAGATGACATAAATCATTGTCTGGAAGTGTACTCGTCGGCATTTGATGCAAGGTCGGAGTTTGAGATGGAGTACCGCCTCCGACGCTCAGACGCAGAATATCGCTGGGTTTCCGAACACGGGGTACCGATATTTGAGCCCGATGGCGCTCTTCGCGGCTACCTCGGCTCTTGTATTGATGTCACGGATCGCAAGATGTCTGAGAAAGCATTGATTGACGCCAGCGAGCGCTTGGTCGAGGCCAACCGGCAAATCGAGACTTTGAAGGAAAAGCTGAAGACCGAAAAAGTGCACCTGCAGGAAGAAATTAAAGTCGAACGCAGCCATCAGGAAGTCATCGGGCAAAGCCACACGATCCGGCGAGTGCTGATGAAAGTCGAGCAAGTGGCTCCAACGAACTCTACTGTGCTCCTCTTGGGTGAAACGGGGACAGGCAAGGAGCTTATCGCCAGGGCTATCCAACGATACAGCAGACGCAGAGATCGGCTGATGGTAAAAGTCAATTGTGCGGCTCTTCCCGCAACCTTGGTTGAGAATGAACTCTTCGGCAGAGAAAAAGGCGCTTATACCGGAGCGCTCACACGAGAGATTGGACGGTTTGAGCTGGCTCATGAATCCACCATCTTTCTAGACGAGATCGGGGAGCTACCGCTCGAGCTCCAGGCGAAGTTGTTGAGGGTCCTCCAGGAAGGTGAGTTCGAAAGGCTTGGGAGTTCCAGGACTATTCGTGTTGACGCGCGCGTGATTGTGGCCACGAGCCGAAATTTGGAGGCGGCGGTCAGGGACGGCAAGTTTCGCGAGGATTTATATTATCGTCTTAATGTGTTCCCCATCTACATCCCTCCGCTGCGGGAGCGCCGGGAGGACATCCCTATGCTTACGTGGCACTTTTTGCGAGAGTTAGGCGGGCGAATGGGCCGAGAAATAGAATCTGTACAAGCGTCGACGATGAATTCGTTCGAGTGTTATTCCTGGCCTGGCAATGTGCGGGAACTTCGAAATGTCATCGAACGTTATTTGATCACCAACAATGGGCCCATTTTCGAGGCTGAATTGCCACCCATGATCCGCCCTTTGGCTTCTGCCGAAGACACGGCAGTCGAGGTTGAGCGAAATCATATTCAGCGCGTTCTGGAGCGAACTGGGTGGCGAATACGTGGCCACGGTGGAGCGGCAGAAACGCTTGACTTGAAGCCTACGACGTTGGAATCTCGGATGAGGAGACTCGGAATTTTCCGGCACTAGCTACTCCGAAATGTCATGCTTTCTCCGACATTTCGTGTATCCCTCGATTTGCTTACCTCAACGAAGTGTTTAATTTCTCTTATCATCTTCTTGCGAGCCCTGAACTTACATCCAGCATTCGATGGCTATATGTCATGGACTACTTCTTGCTTTAACACCGGGATATCGGGAATCTGGGCGCGTCTCGATGTGGTCAAAGTAAATGATCAACGTAGGGGGCCCGAGTGAGATACATGATTATTGAGAGCGTAGGAGTTATAACCTCATCGGCCAGGCACGAAGAACTGGGACGTGGCCTTCTATCCCTGTTGGGCCCCATGCGTGTAGAAGCCGGCTGCATCGATTGCCGGCTATTCCGAGATTTGACAAATCCAAATGCATTTCAACTGGAAACTTTCTGGAATACGGAAGACGATCTAACCCGGCATGTGCGATCGCCAGTTTACAAGAAGCTGCTTTTTTTGATGGAAATGGGCGCTGAACCACCGACCATCGAGTTTCATGAGGTATGCCAAACTCGAGGACTGGAATTCATTCAAACCGTTCGTCAAGCATAGCCCCTGAGGCGAACGCCGGCGATTTTCTTTTACTTCGCGCCCTGCACGCGTCAATCAACCCAAGTTCTGCAGCTTAGTCGACTCCCATCCCGTGGCACAAGAAATCTGCCGCGGCAATGGCGAGCCACACTTTCTCTGAGAAACCGGCTAGGGTCAGATGCCGTAACTTCCCTCGGACATTTCGGAGAATCTCCGAAATGCCGGAGCACCTCGTGAGCTCGCGGGTCAAGAGAGCAGGCCATAAGTAGCGTAACAATTTGTCAAACATAGACTTCTCCGCACCTTGAATGGATTTTTTGTGTGGAGCAGATCGTGCTGCAAACAACGTAAGTGGGCGTCGGCCTGGCTTGAGTCTGAAATCCTCGCCGGGGATTTTAGGGAATGCCGACGAGGAGGAATTCAATGCGGCAATATGTTCTATTCTTGCTATCTGGTACGGCTCTGTTGTCGGGCTGCGCCACGAAAAACTACGTTCGCGAAAACGTCGTTCCCCTACAAAACAAGCTGGATCAAGTCGCCCAGCAAGTCAGCCAACAAGGCACAGAACTCCAGCAGACGAAGCAGGACGTTGAAAAGAATTCGACGGCGATCAGCGCCACGGACGAGAAGGCCACGGCGGCTGATCAGCGCGCCAGCGACGCCTTAAATGGAATGAAGCAAAATCAGCAGGAAATAAACCAGCTTCGAAAAGTAGTCGCTGATATTGATGATTATAAAGTGATTGACCAGACCACTATCCTCTTCCCAATTAACAGCGCCAGGCTTCGTGAGGAGGATAAACAGCAACTCGATCATCTTGTCTCGAGCACGAGTTCGCTCAAGCGCTATTTTCTTGCCATCGCAGGTTACACCGACCAGACGGGTTCCGCCTCCTACAACGTGGCGCTGAGCAAACGGCGAGCCGATGCCGTGGTGCTGTATTTGGCTAGCCAACGCAATGTCCCTTTCTACCAGATGCGCACTATCGGTTTCGGTAAGGACCAGCTTGTGGACGATGGAATCTCGCCAGAAGCTCGAGCGATGAGCCGACGCGTCGAGGTCAGAGTCTATTGCGCCGTCGATACAAAGGTAGCCGCGGCACGCGGGAATTAAGACTGTCAATAGGGTAAGGCCTCCGTTAATTCCACGCTACGGAACGGGGCGCCCCCCGTGGCCAACATTTTGGAAGGCAGGAATGAGCCTCAAACTCAAGACGTGTTTGGCGATGGCATTCCTCTTTTCTTCGACGGGGATACCACTACACGCACAATCCGTGCAGTTCCTCCCGGAGACGGACGTCAATCTGAACCTGAATAACTACCTGCGCACATATTTGCAGGCTAAGGACGATCGGGATGAAGGCGCATCGGACCAATTCAGCATCGGCCCCAGCCTGCAGCTCTATGTTAAGCCCTTGCTTACCCTGAAAAAGATAACAACGTTTGATCTGGACGATTCAAAGCCAAGGCCCTTGGTTTTCGAAATCGGATACCGCTCCGTCACTTCACCGAGTGCGTTACCCATAAACCGCATGGAACCAATCTTGACCTTTCACTTTCCCCTGAAGGCTGGATTTCTGATTTCGGATAGAAACCGCGCGGACCTCGACTGGACGAGCGAAACATTTACCTGGCGCTATCGAAACAAGTTAACGATCGAACGAACCGTCGCAGTTTATTCCTATCATTTCATTCCGTACGTTGCCGCCGAGCCCTACTACGTGGATAAGTATCACAAATGGAGCACAACCGATCTCTATGCCGGCGGCCTATTCCCCGTAGGAAAACATGTCCAGTTCAATGTGTATTACGAACACGAAAACAACACCGGAAAGAAGCCGAATCAACAAGACAATGACATTGGCCTTGCCCTTTATCTCTTTTTTTCATTGGAGGCTAAGAAATGAAGACTCGCTCCATAGTCGAACTGACTCGCAACGATCTTTCAGGAGCAGCGCGGCATGGGAGATTTCGTGCAGATTTCAGATTTGCCGGCCTTGACGGGACTTGCGGCAAACAAGTGCGCCTATCACGCCATGTTCAATGACGTTGGCGCGATGTGAAACAAACTAGCCGAGGCAGAAAATTGAGCGAGCTGGAAGCAATCGACGAAAACATTCCGGCCATGCTCTCAGAAAAAAGGTGTTCGTCATGCGTTACATAAAGCTCTGTTTGAATGTACTTGTCACGGTCTTGACATTAACTGCGCCCGAGTATGTAAGGGCCCAGGACCCGGGTTGGCCTCGCCAAATTGTCAAACCTGGAGGAACTCTCATTATCTATCAGCCGCAGGTGGATGACTGGAAAAATTTCACTGACATTACTTGGCGGCAGGCATTCCAACTCACTCCCGTAGGGGGCAAACAAGTTGTCGGTGCCGCAACATTTGAAGGCTCAACTGAAGTCAATACGGACACTCATACGGTTTTCATGTCCAACCTGAGAGTGCTAAACACTTATTTTCCGGCACAGGATCCATCAACTTCGGCCCAAATGGGCCAGCTCTTCAAGACATTCCTGCCGCCGAGTGTCAATATTTCGCTTGAGCGTGTAATCGCCTACACGCCTAAACCGCAGTCGGTAAAGACCGTTCCACTTAACAATGACCCGCCATTTATTTTTGTCAGTAATACCCCGGCAATTCTTCTCGGGATGGATGGTGCACCGGTCCTTGCAGAGCTTCCGCACACGGCCTTGAAGTTCGTGGTCAATACGCTCTGGCCTTTGTTCTTCGACAAATCCAATTCTCAGTACTACTTGCTGGTGGACAACATCTGGCTAGCCGCCACCGACTTGCATGGGCCATGGTCACGCGCGACCAAGCTATCCCGGGAGTTTGACAAGGTACCTGACTCCGGCAAATTCAGCGAAGTCAAAAAAGCAGTCCCGGCCCCGCAGGTTTCCAATCCCATCATTCCGAAAGTTTTTTATGCCACTGCGCCAGCGGAAGTTATTTTGTTTGATGGCCACCCCACCTACACGGCGATTCCGGGAACACAGCTGGTATATGCGAACAACACGGACAGTCCCCTCTTCGTCTATAACAAGACGCAAACGTATTACTACCTCGCAGCGGGCCGCTGGTTCAGCGCTCAAAACCTGGCAGGACCTTGGACATTCGCCTCGCTGAATCTGCCTCCTGACTTTTCCAACATCCCTCTGTCCAGCCCCGCAAGCGCGATACTCGCTTCCGTACCTGGCACCTCAGAGGCAAGAGATGCCGTGTTGATCGCGCAAATTCCCACAACCATGGTCCTAAATCCCACAACCGCGGCTGCTCAAGCCAAGGTCACCTATACTGGATCTCCGCAATTTGCACCTATTGAAGGAACGAGTCTTCAATATGCAACAAATACTGCGGATAAAGTAATTCAGGTTGGTGACGCTTATTACTTGTGCCTGCAGGGAGTTTGGTTCATGTCCGCCACGCCTCAGGGGCCGTGGACAACTGCCGCTTCCGTCCCGCAAGTAATTTATACGATCCCTCCCAGCTCCCCCGTGTACAACGTGACCTACGTAAGTCAAGTCACAAATCCCAATGGCTACGTTGAATCCAGCTACACGGCAGGGTATCTCGGCGCATTCGTCACAGGCGCGGCTGTCGGAGCCATCGTCGCCAGTGGCACCGGCTTTTACTACCCGCCCTATATCGGATATCCAGTGGGTGGATACCCCATTTACCATCCGTACCCCGCAGCATATGGTGCGTACGGGGCATATGGCACTGCTGCCTACCACACCGGAACAGGGGCTTATGGAGTATCACAAACAGCATACGGAGCCTACGGTTCGGCGACTCGTACTGCGTCCTACAACCCCTATACCGGAACAGCTTCGCGAACAGCATCCGTTTCGACACCCTACGGCAAGCAGAGTGTAGGCCAGGCGTATAACCCCTACACCGGAACATATGGCGCAACCCATCAAGGGTCGAGCCCAACCGCACAATGGGGGCAATCCTACGTTTCGAACGGAAACCATTCCGCCACGACTTCGCGCTACACGACATCGCAAGGGACAGCAGCGTCGATGCAGACTGCGTCTGGCGGGAAGGTCGCAGGCACAAGCACGGCCTACGGGAATTCGGCCGCTGCCAAGACATCAAACGGCGACATGTATGCCGGGCACGATGGAAACGTTTACAAAAATACAGGGTCAGGTTGGGAGAAGTCCAACGGCGGCGGTAGCTGGAGCAGCGTAAACAACCTGCAGAACGAGCAAAGGGCGCAGAGCTCCAACCAGCAGCACGACCAGAGTTGGACCCAATATCACCCCTCCAGCAGCGGATCCTCGGAAAATCTGGATTCCGAGAAACAAAACCGGGATAGCGGTTCGATGCAGGCCCACAACTACAGCAGCGGTGCTCACAGTGACGGCGGATTTGGCGGTGGCGGCAGGAGCTGGGGCGGTGGTGGCAGGAGTTTTGGCGGAGGCCGAAGATAGCGCCGGTTTAGGCGATTTATTCAAGTCACATCTGATTCCAAGCTGTCACATGTCGCTTCAGGCTCCTCGTAAACGGGATAGACAAAGGAGATCTTCTAATGGGTCAGAACCATTTCACAATCAGCTTTCCCTTGAAGACGCCCGCAGACGCAAGGATACTGGCCGAGCAGCTTCCGCCGTTGATGCCGGAACTGTTACATGCGGCGGATTCAATTGGCCGAATTCATTACACGCGCTTCACAATCTTAAGCGAGAAAACTCTTCTGTTTCTTGGCGATTTCGATGGCGATTTCGGCCCGCTCCTGGGCGATCTGGCTAAAACCGCAGGTCCCGTATTCGATGCGATCTTTCAGCATGTGCACAATCCGCCGCCAACTCCAGTCGCCGCGAATCTCGAAGCCTTCGTCGAATGGAACGCCTTGCATCTTCTCCACCCGGTGAATCTTTACACTGCTTATCCCGACGCCACCGTTCAGGATATCAAGGCCCTGGCGTCCGCTGCTGACCTCACTGGAGCAGGTGAACTAAATCCATTTTTGGTGATCCTCCCCATAAAATCGAAACTTGCCTTCATCGAGGTCCAACTGATCCTTCGCGCGAGGGGGCACGGGACTACGAAGGATCTGGACAAAGTCGGCACACCCCACTTCGCACAATTCGTTCCTCTCGAGGACAACCAAATTGGTTTTTTCACCATATACGACGGTTCTTTCGACAAGTACATCGCCGACTTCACCAGGAACATCGGTCCCGTCTTCGATCTTATTTTCAAGTTCACCAAAAATCCCCCGCCCTCACCATGCAGAAAGCACCTCCAGGAGTTCATTGACTTTGCGAAGAGAACGAATCGCGCTCCAATCGGGTTCTATCAGACCTATCCGGGCCTATCGGTTCAGGACATTCATGCTCTGCTCGCTGATAGCAAGTCACACGCAGCCTCGGCTCGATAGCGAGTCCGGCAGGAGACAGGCAGTGAGTTCGGACAACAAGGCATAGATGCCAACGGCAAAAACAATTGATCGCCCTTGAAATCAAAGATCGCGTCCCAACTCTTTCGTTTAAGTCATTCGGCGCATTCACTGCCGGAGCCGCGGAACGAGCGAAACTGGTGGGCGATACCGGACCAAGTGCGCCGGAGAATTGGATCAGCTCCTTCGGGAAAGGTAGCGAACGCGGACCAGAAAATAAATTCCGACTTTAAGCCCGATGTCCGGGCGCTATCTTTCTCAGTGGACCTCACGCGAAATGGCACGGCCGCCGTGAGCGGGGGACTTGGCCGGCAGGATTTTTCCATGCAAAACGCGACAACTCTACCTATCAATGACGCGCGCGCATTTCTGGCGACTATGAAGGTACTCACAGCCTCTAGCCCGGCTGAAGGGCTGTGGTCACTACCATTCAAAGATAAGCTGAGAGTCGTAAAGACTCTCCCGTTAGCGGAGTTGCAGTCCCTTCAGAAAATCAAACCTTATCAGCAACTGCGCTATTGGAGCACTGCCCCATTTCGCCACGGCCCGAATGATGTGGTGAAGCATACGGCTACACCGTTGCCGGACAATCCGGCGCAGCCGCTGCAAAAGAACAATCCGAAGGGCCGGCAGGACGAACTGGCGCGGCACATCAACGAAGACTCCACAATGAGCAGCTTTGACTTTGGAGTTCAGTTTCCCGATCCCGAAAGGATGACTTATTGGGGCAAGCGTCACGACGCGTATTTCTGGACCGAAAATGCGAGTCTCGGCTGGAAGGAAGCGGAAGCTCCTTTCCACATGATCGGCCGCCTTATACTTCTCCCCAAGTCGCAGCTTTCAATTGATGCGGACGCGGCGACATTTATAGATGTCACTGGGGCATCGACGCCCGATAGCACACCCGTAGGGAGCGTCAATCGCGCCCGCCAGCAGGGAGAGATTGCAAGCAGAAAAGCACGTATGCGCGCGGATAAGAGTTAAGGAGCACTTTCATCAGTGTTTTTTGAACACAGAAGCTCCGCAAGTGATCCCTAGGTTGTTCCTGGATGAAGGTCTCGAACGTCAGGGAATATTCTCAACGCTTAATCGGTCATGTGGATTTGTCAAGCACAGTTCGAGAGGATGCTGCATTCGGCAGCGAATACGCCCCCAGGCAAAATTTAATTGAGAGGAATTGTGTTGCAGTGTCGTGCAGGATGACACAGTGAAACGGGAAGGCTTTGAACCAATGGAAACCCTCCACACATTTATCGAGCTTGGGGCCGCGGGCATAGATGCGATGGCTGTCGTTCTTATCGTAGGCACCTTTCTTTGGGCGTCCGTTCGCTTTTTCGTGCAGAACAGCCGACGAGCCGCCGACGCCTACTCGCAGTACAAAGTTTTCCTAGGTAGAGCGTTGTCGCTCGGGTTGGAGTTTCTCGTGGCAGCGGATGTGATCCGTACAGTGGGTGTTGCCCCCACATTCCGAAACATCGGAATCTTGGGCGCAATCATCATGATCCGGACTGCTTTGAGTTGGTCACTGGTCGTGGAGATGGAGGGCCGCTGGCCATGGCAACCGGGGACTAGCGAAAGCTCCTCGCTGAACGGATAGGAATAGAAACTCTGATGTGGAATAACTTGATCGCCAGCCACCTGTTAGATGTGACAGTTATGGTTCCGGATCTGCTCCTCTACTCTCTCCCCGAGTGAAAGTTATTTGAAGTCTTGAGCGATTGCTGAAACGTCACTGAGCGCACGAAATGACCGACTGGATTCCAAGTTATGGCGGATTTGTTGTCCTTAGGCTCACGAGTTTTAAGGCAGCAAGATAGCAATATGCAGGTGTCTAGGAGAAATGAGACTTACAAATCCTCTCCACCGAGCCTCCTTTGGCGGACGTCTTCCATGAGTCAAAGTCGCAGGAAATGTGGAGGGGTCAGCACTTCTATTGCGTGAAAGGATGCTGAAATGTTTCCAGGCAACATTGCGACTTCAAAGCTTCATATTCGATTACTCTTGAGTTTGTTGATTGCCGGAGTGCTTACTCTGGCCGCGCGCGGCGTTTCGCAAGGCAGGGAGAAAGCGGAGACCATTGAAGCCAGTTCCATGGGCACCGGCACACAAATGGGCCAGATGTTTGGGATCACCGTACTAGTGTACGAGTACTCTACGCCGGAGGACCGGCAAATCCTGGTCCAGTCATTCGAGAAGGGTAAGAACCAGGGTTTGGTCAGCGCCTTGAGTAAGATGAAAGCCGTGGGGCATATCGCGATAACTGGCACGCTCGGATATGACCTCAGCTATATAAGGATGATACCAACTCCGACGGGCCGTAGAATCCGCTTCGTTACGAACCCTCCGATTACTTTCGCCGAGGCGTGGACAGACTCGAGTTCCCAAAGCTATAACTTAACGGGCGGTGAATTCGACATAAACGATAGTGATAAAAGTAAGAGCACAGGCGTCTTGTATCCGTTAGCCCAGCTCGCGATCGATAAGCAAGGGCAATTGCAAATCGAGCTCAATCAGAATGCTTGGACCCTGGTCGACGTTTTGGATTGGAAAGGAACGCCAGGCGTCAACTAAAAGACGAGTGGATGTATTTATGCTGTTTTTTTGCATCTTCGAGTCGTTCTGCTCCGCAGCATGCGCTGCACTCCGTTTAGTTCTGTCGCGATTGCTTCTAAAAACAAAGGAGCGCATTTCTATGCCCAGCGGAAGAATGGGCGGAGAAAGTCTTGTCCATGCCGTATTGGCAATCCCATTTATTGATTAGCATCCGCAGTCACCGATTGTGCTCAACGATTATGTGTCTGGTGTTCTGCACTCACACTTTTAGTATTTAAGAAAGGAAGGCGTCTATGAAAAACGCATTGGTGATGGTGGTTCTAATTTTCGCGTTACATTCCTCACTTTTCGCACAGAGCAAAGTAGATAAGCGCCTGGCGAATTCTGCTACCGCGCTTCAGGCCATCCTCCAGGGTGACAACGGCCTGCCCAAGAGCGTGCTCAATCAAGCCGTTTGTGTGCTGATCTATCCGGGTGTCAAGAAGGTTGCGTTTGGCATCGGAGACAGCTACGGGCGCGGTGAGCTGGTTTGCCGGAAAGGTGCAAAGATGAATGGCGCATGGAGCAGTCCCGCAATGTATTCCCTCGACCAGGGGAGCGTAGGGTTGCAACTCGGTTCTACCGAAACTGATTTTGTGCTGGTGGTCATGAATCAGAAAGGGGCTGACCAGATTCTGTCTGGAAGGACCAAACTCGGTGCCAATGCAGCGGCTGCCGCTGGTCCCACTGGCGCTCAAGCCAACACATACAACGCCCAGGCGATGAACGTGGACGTTCTGACATATACACGTTCGAAAGGATTATTTGCCGGCGTTTCCCTCGAAGGCGCAACGATGGATACGGATAATGCCGCCAACCGGGATCTCTACGGCAAAGACATCAGCGCACAGGATATCGTAAAGGGCTCCGGGCCGGTTGTGTCCGCTGCCAAACCATTGGTCAACCTGCTCGACAAAACGTCGCCGGCGCGCACGTAAGTCGACGCAAATGGACTGAAATCTTCCGCCGGCCGTATCTGAACGGAGGTAGGGGTGTCTTTGGATGTCCCAGAATCCATTTAATACTACGTCATTCTTCGAGGCGCGCCTCCGGCGTATTTGTTACTGGATTTCTAACGGTAGCCTGTCAATTTTGCCAGTTCCCGAAATATTCCGCTCCGGATACAAACCTCATCACCATGGCATTGATGGAATTATGCGGAATTAGCAATTTGAGGTGGGGCTCGGACCCTCGTTATATGGCCTTACCTGCTTTGGAGGGCAATCTTGAATCCGAGTATCTGCAAAGCAGTGGGAAGCAGCCGGAAATCGAGACGCAAAGCGCGTCCTTAACCAATCGTGAATCGCTCATACATCGGCGAATAAAAACTAGCCGGTTTGAGCACCCTATTCAAACGGAAAGTCCAAGGTCTACACCGCCTCCAACGTCGACTCCTCCACGAAATTAGTTACGAGTGGATCGCGTTTAGGCAAAAGATTGAAAACCTTTTCTTCAACTGTAGTGCCAGCAAGGCAAAACTTTTCTTTGAACTGGTAAATCACAAAACCATGCAGAGTTCCTGATTTGAATTCTCCTCATAACGCTGTCAATTCTGCTAGTTGTGCGCACCCATCCCATCGTCTAGAAGTTTACATATTACGAGGCGGATAAATTTAATCGACACTTGTGATCAAATGCGAAATCAGCGGCGCATAATCAAGTATGTTGTCTTGGTACTGCTGACGGCATGCGACCTGCTGCCTCGCGAGGCTCAGGCGGAGCCGCAGGATTTGCAAATCCAAGAAAACCAATCCGTCGTCGACGCGGCGCGGCGCAGTCGCGAGCAGAAGAAAAATGCGGCGACGCCGGCAAGGGTGATCACCAACGACGATCTAGACAGAGAGCGTCCCGAACGCGCTCAGAAAGGCGCCGACGCTGATGGTCGAACTGCTCCTCAGACAGAGTCACCTAACGCAAGATTTGCAGGCACCACGAAGGCACACTATCCGACAGCAACTTTGACTAGCAATGAATCAGGATTGAAGAGCAAGGAATCGGAAGAGGCTGCCGTCGAGGATGCCGAAATCGCCAAGCTGAAGGCTGAGCTCACCTCTGCACAAAACGCCCTAAACCTGCAACAACGCGAGCTTTTTCTCGATCAAAACACTGTTTATACAAATCCTGCATACACGACAACCCATCATGGCAAGGCTGAACTCGACTCGGCGAAGTTGCAGATCGAACAAAAGCAGCAGGAGATCGACAGACTGAAGGGACCACTTGCCAACCTGGAGTGGCGGCAATGGCGCCGATTGCAAGCGAGTCAGTCTGAAAATGGTTCAACAGTTGAGAATTACAAATCTGTACCGCCCTCAGCTTTGGTGCTTCCAAAACGGTAGCCCGGCCAGAGGCAGGTTCCCGCGTTGGTATGGCTGTCTTCATGCCGACTTGAATGTGGGGAAGAGTGAAGAATATTTGGTAACTGCAACAGGTAAGTTTAGACAAAGGTCTTGCGGCAGAAAGCCACGGAGACACGGTTTCAAGTACTAAGGCCGCCAAAGGGCCCGAAACTGGCTGAATTGTCCGGTGGCTGAGCCACACATCGCATTCGTTCCGGCGGTTCGGAGTGGAAACCGACACCGAGAAGGGTGATTGGAATGATCGCGCAAAACATGAAGAAAATATTGTCGTTGGTCCTCAGCCTCATGCTCGCCACCATTTCGTCGCACCAGCTATATGGATTTCAAAATCAATCCCCAGGGAGTGATGCTGGAAATCCAACAGATACCGCTCCTCAGAGCGCCCTCGAACTTCAGGCACTGGTAGCGCCCATCGCGCTGTATCCAGATTCATTGGTTGCTCAGGTTCTCACTGCGGCCACGTTTCCGGACCAGGTCGCGATTGCCGACTACTGGCTGCAGCAGAACAAAAGCCTGACAGGGAACGCCCTCATGCAGGCTGTCGACAAACAATCATGGGATCCAAGCGTGAAAGCGCTCACGGAATTTCCCACGGTGCTCAGCAATTTGGCAAAGAACCTCACTTGGACTTCCTCGCTGGGAGAGGCGTACCACAACCAACAAGCTGAGGTAATGACCGCCATCCAGACGCTGCGCGCGAAAGCCAAAGCGGCAGGAAATCTCAAGTCCAGCTCCCAAATCACTGTGGTGCAACAGTCACCACAAGTGATTGTCATCCAACCTACCAATCCACAGATTGTTTATGTTCCAGAGTACAACCCCGCGGTGATTTACGGTACCCCATATGTGATTCCCGGGTATAGCGCTGGTGACGTCGCTGCCGCAGGCATTATTGGCTTCGGCGCTGGGATCGCTGTGGGGGCCCTGATGAGCGGCGGTTGCTGCAGTTGGGGGTACAGCAGTTGGAATTGCGGCTGGCATGGCACAGTGGTCGTGTATCACGGCGGAGCGTACTACGGCAATTCTGCGTGGCATGGCGGCTATTACAACGGGGGCTACCATAATGGCTATGGATACAACAACGCTTATAACCACTCGAATATCGCAAACAACTATAGGAACAACGGCAACACTTACAACAGGAATGTCAGCGGAAACACATTGAATGTGAACAAACAGAATGGTCAGAGTTTCAATCGCTCCTCAGCTTCTGATTCGTGGGCACAGCATGGAAGTTGGGGTGGCTCGCGATCTGACGCATTCAGCGGGTTGAGTGGCCACTCTGGCGGATTTGGCGATTTTGGCGGCTGGTCCTCTAGGGCCGAAAGCAACCGTGGCTGGGGAAGCATGGCCTCCAGCGGGTTCGGCGGCGGCCGATTCGGCGGTGGCGGATTCGGTGGTGGCGGATTCCGTGGTGGCGGTCGACGCTAATGTCCACCGGCGTCCAGTCGCGGGGCAGGATGAAACTTAGATTTGGAGGATTACATATGCGGCGCTCAATTCGTAACAAAAAGAAAGATGCGGCCCGGTTCACGGCGTTCGCGTCGCTTTTCGCGCTGATTTTCTCTCTGGCCTCGTGTAACAAGCTAGGGACGACCTCTGCGGGAAACAAAGTGGCTCAAAGAACCTTTGCGACACCCGTTGACGCAGGCACGGCATTTGTACAAGCCGCACAGTCCGGCGACCATGGCGCTTTGCTTTTGATCTTCGGTCCTGACAGCAAAGACCTCCTGTTTTCGGGGGATGTAATAAAAGACAAGAACAATCTACTAGATTTCGTCGCCGCTTATAACCAAATGCATCGCTGGCGCGAAATTAAGGCCGGCGGAGAGGTACTTTACACCGGAGCAGACAATTATCCCTTTCCGATTCCTCTGGGACAAAAGCCCTCCGGCGAGTGGTACTTCGATTCCGCGGCAGGCAAGGACGAGATCCTTGCGCGGCGTATTGGCAAGGACGAATTAACCGCCATTGCCGCTTGCAACGGAATTGCCAACGCAGAACAGCAATACTTTGACGGGAAGCACGAGGGCGACAAGGCCGGGCAATACACCCAGAAATTTATCAGCGATGAAGGGACGCAAGACGGATTGTACTGGCCAGCGGCAGAAGGCCAGCCCCCCAGCCCATTTGAAGTGGTTCGTGATTTCGCCAAGGCCGCGGGTTACACCAACTCAGGCGATAAACCACAACCGTATAACGGCTACTACTTCAGGATCCTTACGAAACAAGGCGATAATGCACAGGGTGGCCCCAAAGATTACATCGTGAATGGAAAGATGACAGGTGGTTTTGCAGCGCTCGCTTATCCCGCGGAGTACAGAAATTCCGGAATCATGACTTTTATTATCGGGAGGGAAGGAGTCGTCTACCAAAAAGATTTGGGTGAACACACTACCGATGCCGCCGCAGCGCTAACGGAATACAATCCCGGCGACGGATGGAATCCAGCAATTTAATCGCCCAACTGCAACATACTTTGGGTGTACCGAAGCGCGGAGGAACGTAACGCTATTCTTTTTAAGCGCGCATGGAGAAGTTAATGGCTCTTTTTATCCTTTTGCAATGTGATGACAGTAAACGCCCTGCGGGCTCGAGCTTCTGACACGCGGGCGCAAGTGGAGGTGTCAAATGACCGCAGCAAGTGCATCCGAGAGATTGAGTGGCGGAGGAATGATAATCAAAAAAGGGAGTGGCTGGTTTATGGCCATGGCGGCGGTATTCATGCTTCTGGGGATCTTGGCAATTCTTGAGCCTGGAATTGCGGGCTTGGCAGTAACGATCCTGGTCGGATGGGTGTTGATTTTTGGCGGCGTAGTGCATTTGATTGCGGCCTTCGGCGGAGTAGGGGTGGGGCGAGTAATCTTGCAGTCTTTGATCGGATTTGTGTATGTCGTGGGCGGAATCTACTTTGTGACACACCCCGTCCTGGGCTTGGGTAGCTTGACGCTGCTTCTGGCGGGCGTTCTGCTGGCGGAAGCAGTTTTCGAAACTGTCGCATATTTCCGGACGCGCAGCGCACCCGGCTCGGGCTGGCTTCTGGTGAATGCATTCTTCGCGCTGTTACTGAGCGGGCTGATCTGGACCGGCTGGCCGTCGAGTTCGGTATGGGCGATTGGGACGCTCTTGGGCGTGAAGCTGATAATGACGGGAGCCTCGCGCCTGGCGTTTGGCCTGGCAATTAGAAGGTATTGAACTTCGTGGTGCAGGTGTTCGTTTGCCGAAAACTGCTTTCTCACGATTCATTCTCACGTATTTCTGTGTGGATTTGAATACAGAAATTGGTGTGACTTGCCAACTAGGACGGCTTCCAGACGGTGTAGCTGAGTCCGCTCGCCCACGGAAGCGCGCAGAGTTGGTAGGGGTTTAGTGGGTCGGCATTAAGTTGGCTGCATACGATCGCGGAAACCACCTTAGGCACATACGGCGCCAGCCTCCACGGTCCTTGAGGATTTGGAGATATAAGCACGACTTCCTGCATTATTAGATAGAAGTTATTACCAAGGTTGATGACTTCCTGCGGGGTGTTCGTGGCGTAAGAGATCGACGTTTCCTCGATCGTCACGAATTGTGGTGGCCCCATGTAGCGCACGCCAGCATGCGTCGCTACTGCCTTGGCTTTTTTCGTGAACGATTGTTTGAGCGATTGGCTGCTTTCTTGCTTCGCAGCAAAGGTCGGCACTGCAAGACCAGCGATGGCGAACAATAGACCCGTAGCCGCCGTCATATTTTTCATGGTCTTCCCTCCTCGAAGCCCAGTTTTCGCTTTATCTCAGATAGTGGTGTCCGAATATCTTGACCCTCACAAAATATTCTTGTGAAAATCTCCTTGCCAGCAAACGACGCGGTCTACCCGGTTGAATTCCATTGAACGGTGTTCCCCCGGCGTGGGTACCTTGGGCCTAAGTACGCGGCCACGCCTTTTGCATCACAGTGAAAAGAAATGCCGTCGTGAGACCAAACATAATGCAGCCGTTCAACGCCTCCAGGGCTCCCATCATTTGCCAGGCTGGTTCCAAATGGAGATTCTCGTGACCGTAAGTCGTAATGGCATTCAGTGAATACAGCATGGCGGACTTGTCGTCCGGCATGGCTCCAAGCAAACGGTACGCGACTGCCCAGATTGCGCCCTCGAAACCGTGCAAAATTGTGACGGAAAGCACCGTCCCTCCCAAGACGAAGATTGAAGCCGACGAGAACTCCCAGAGCCGCAGCGAACTGCCCAGCGTCGATGTGATTTTCTTGTCGAGGAGGCTGAGGACATGGGCGTGGATAATCACGCTCAAAACGATGAGCGGCAGGCCCCACAACCAATCAAATGCCCAATTATTGCTAATCCCCGGATCCATAGAGAATCGCTCTAATCCCTCCTCCACCTGACTTCAGTTGTTGCCAAGCCCGACCCCTGAAATGACCCCATGATAGAGTCGTCGATTGTATTCCATCGTCCCGACCGGCCTTGGTATTTGGCTGAGCGAGAGGACAGCCCTCAGTCATGGGCTATGCAACGACGGACCCAAACGCTTTGTTTTCTCCCTCACTTCCATAAACTCTTATTGCTGTTTCAATTGTGGAACGATTTTGGAATCCTGAGGATAGTAGTGAGGAATTTCATTACCTGACATTTCGGAGTGCCCCCAACATTTCGGAGTCCATTTGAAGGGGCGAATTGCGATTCGGCGATGAGGGATCCGAGAGGGCAGAACCTGCATCTGCAACCAAACTATGGGCCCTTTTTCGAGCGCACTTGCTCGCTTCGTGAAGCCTTAAGTAACGCAGTACGAGAATATTTATATTCCTGTCAGATATGACAGTTGTTATCCACGTTCCGCTTCCCTAATCTCTCCGCAGGTGCAAATTCTCTGATCCCATGCGCGAGCACCGCGAACAGCAACGAGTCACTCTAGTGAAGAAACCGAAATGAGCCTGCCAAGTTTCCCGAATGTAGACTTGTTCTCTGCCGGGATCAACGCTCTCAACGGCGTACTCGTCGCCCGTCATCCCTCGCACAATCGCGGCTACGCTGTAGTTGGGCTGCTGATTATGGCTTTCTTCGGGGGTATCGGCGGCGGCGTAACGCGCGACGTCCTGCTCGCTGATATACCCTCGCCGATTCAGGATCCGGCCTATCTTTTCGTGTGCCTACTGATGGGTTTGCTGGGGCTGGCGATCTATCGGTATGCGGACTCGAAGGAGGAGCGCTTCCGTACCAGGACGCTGGCCTTCTTCAAGTCTTTCACGCTCCCCTGGTTTGCGATCTTGGGCGCGCATAAGGCACTCGAACACAACCTGGGGATCTTCTCCGCTATCGTCATCGGACTGATTGCTACCACCGCGGGCGGTGTGTTCATCGACCTTTTCTCCGGAGTCACGCCGGAAATCGTGAGGCCATCTGAGCACATCGTCACGACGGCGGTGCTGGCAAGCACGGTCTATACGCTGCTCGCCATGCTGGAGAATGAGAGCCTCAACTTTTTTCCCGTCACGCTGGTTGCTGTGGCGGTTTCATTCACCTTCCGGGTGTTTGCAGTCCGGGAGCATTGGCCGCAAATCGTGCCGCTGGACGCGCCCGCCGCCGGGCCGACCGCGCACGCGTAATGACCTTCGGCGAAAGACAGGCATTTCGTGCTCGCGCTGTCGCAACAGAGCCCTTCACTAAGGAAGGGGCGTTATGGACCACATGTGGATGCGCGTTATAAGTCAATTGGCTGCCCGTGTCAGCGGGCCGATGAAGTTCAGGTTGGTCCTCCAACCTTGTATGGCCGCTTTTTTTGCTATTCGCTCGGGATTGGCTGATGCAAGGGCCGGCAAGCCGCCCTATTTCTGGGGTCTGCTCTCAAATCCTGGCGAACGCGAGGCCATGTTAAAGGACGGCTGGAAGAGTGTCGGCAGGGTGTTCATTCTCGCCTTGGGTCTAGATTTTGTTTATCAGATTATAGTCATACATTTTATATACGTTGGAGAAGCGTTCATTGTCGCCTTCGTCTTGGCAATCCTGCCCTACTTGATCCTGCGCGGATTGGTCACGCGAATAGCGCGAAGGAATGGAGTGAGGCGTCCACACAGCCAGCCAGCACCACTTGGCGGTTCGCAGCGTCTGGGATAGCCGGATTCCAGCCAGAGGATCAAAACTAAATGGATCCATTTGCGCCACATGCCGGAAAGATGAGGGGTTCTCCCATGAGCCTCGTTGAACCGGCGACAAAAGATAGGGGAACGATTCTTGCTGAAGAGCGAACCGAACTGGCCCTTCAGCGAACCAGGATTGCGGCGGAAAGAACGTTGATGGCGTGGATCCGGACCGCAATTTCCATGATCGGATTCGGTTTCAGCATCTACAAGTTCTTTCAATACCTTCCCGAAGAAATTGCCGCCGGCAACATTCGGAATCCACAGGCGCCGCGCAATCTGGGTCTAACCCTGATTACCCTGGGGACGCTGGCATTAGCGGCCGCTACCTGGCAACACCTAAATTTTCTGAACGAGATTAATGCCTCCCAGACGCAGCGTGCGTTGTCCATCTCTTTCGTGATCGCGATCCTTGTCGTCCTGATTGGATGCATCACGTTTTACGGCGTTCTGCTGCGCCACGGCCCGTTCTAGTCAAGAATGGAACTTCGCCATAAGCAGCAGACGGAGCGACGTGTTCTGATTGGGAAGGGAACGCAGCAGTGGGTCATTTGGGGGACAAGCGATTCCCGAGGGGCTTCGGTAAATAGAAAACAAACAAATGGTACACGGGAAAAGGCGCCCCTCGTAAGCGCGCCGCCTGAGTCAGAATTTCCCACACCGTAGTCTTCCGGGATCCTGGAGATGATCCGCTGCTCCGTGAGGCTGTAGTTCCGCGACTCCTTCCGGATGGCCCTCAATCCCGGAGATTGCACGCGGCGAATTCAATTGAACGTTGGGTGGTCCACCAAGGGGGCAAAACCGCAGGTCCCGCATGCCGGTTGCAGTGCTGACAGAAAACGCTTCAATTAATTTGTTACCGATCCGACCATGGCTCGTCCGGTCGGGATACTTATCCCGCGCTCTTGCTCCGGCAGCTTTTCGCGCAACCTAGTCAGAGAATTAGCGTACTGGGTGATCGCTCCGATTTGGACCTGCTCTTCCGCCCGCAACTCGCCCGGCCTGGTTGGAGGATATCTGAACGTTCCAACGATGGGATGTGAAACTATCTCGCTTTACCTGTCCACCACAAGACCACCCCGATGATCCGCCACGCGGCTTCTGGGGCCAGCGAAATGGATTCATACTCTCGATGGTCAGAGACCAAGGCATCCGTATGATCGAATCGGATGAGTCGCGAAACAAGCAACCCCTTCTCAGCGTTCCAGGCCAATACAATCTTTCCCACTAGTGCATCGTGCTGAGCCTCAGAGGTGTCAACAGCAATGATGTAGCCATCGAGAATCAACGGCGACATGGAGTTACCTCTTACTCGAAGACAGATTGTCGAATTTGGATGGGGACACCAGTCACGCGGAGAAACCAACATGGTTTCTGGCTGCACCTGCTCCAAATCGACCTCTTCGTCGCCTTTTTCCCCCGGAGTCCCTGCATGTACTGGCAGGAGAGGGATAGCAACGAAATCCGACGGCTTTAGCGGCGGATTCTTAGCGCCGCCGGCATGCACTACCAACACTTCCGACACGCGATTTTCGTGTAATCGGTCGCGTGCTGCGGGCAGAACTCGCATCACGTCTTCCGAACGCAGACCGGCGCGTCCCCAGAAGGACCAGCAGAGTGGATCTCCTGCCAAATTGCCAAGCTTAATGTAGATGTTAGCTGGTACTTCCAGAATCCCACGTTCCCAGCGAGACACTGACATCGTCGACACTCCCAACCGTTTGGCGAACTCCGACTGGGTCAGTTTCATGCTATGGCGAAAGGTCTCGATTTGCCGCGACCAATTCGGCTGGCTGGCTCCGGATTTGAAACGCCTATTCGATTTCATAACTCGTTTGCAATCATACTACAACGAGGGTCACCCAAGGTGACATCCGATGCGGTCAGGCAGAGTCAACCGCCTCCACAACTTCGCTGAATGCGCAACCTACCAATCTACTGCTGAGGAACTGCCTGCCGAGAATGACGGATTTTATGGCGGGCAGTAGCTCCTTGCCGGCATCCGCTTTGAGAACGAACCCGGTCCCGATCCCCAAAGCCTCTCGCACTATATCGGCAGAGGATTCTTGACTCAAGAAGAGTATTTTGGACTTTGGGGTAAGGCTACTGATTTTTCGAGCAACAGCGATTCCGTGTAGCTTGGGCAAGCCAAGATCCAACAAAATTAGGTCTGGTTTCAACTCTTCCACTTTTTGGACTGCTGCTAGTCCATCTGCGACCTCGCAGATTATCTGCAACTCACGCTTTTCTTGAACCATGGACCAAACCAACCGACGCCACGGCTCGAAATCGTCGACTAACAAAATGCGGATCGTCATGGATCCCCCCCGAAATTTATTAATGCTGTTGCGCGACCAGTTTTCCTAACTGGAGGCGCAAATGCCTTGAAAACAAACCGACTTAGCCTCGGAGTCCAGCCACATTTCCTAAACTATCTGTCACGTTACAACATTTCTGTCACCTGTCAAAACTGACAGATATGTTGTAACTGAAGTGTCTTGAAATTGACTCGTAATCCGAATAGCGTAAGCTTTCGTCATACTATGAGTTTCCATTAATTAGGAGCGGACTTTGAGGGAAGACGGACTGTTTGCAATTCTTTTTGATGCGGTCGCCATGGGGATTGCAGTCGAAAACCTGGAGGGGCAACCTCTGTTCGCCAATCCCGCCTTGTGTTCCATGCTCGGATTCAGCGAAGAGGAATTGTGCAGCAAGCACTGCGTCGAGTTCTCTCCGCCGGAAGATGCGGAAAAGGATTGGTCGTTGTTCCAGCAGCTGCGGCAGGGTGCGATTGACAATTATCATTTGGAGAAACGCTTCATTCGAAAGGACCGCACGCTCATCTGGGGGCGCTTGAGCGTTTCAATGATAAAAGATAACGCTGGTCCGTCTTCCCTGGTAATCGCCGCGGTGCAGGACATCACTGACAAGAAGGCGGCAGAAGAGAAATTGCAACGATCGGAAGCGAATCTTCAGCTTGTGTTGAGCCGTCTAATCCAAGCGCAGGAGGAAGAACGGCAGCGGATTGCAAGGGAGCTTCACGACGACATCGCTCAGCGCCTTTCCTTACTTGTGTTGGGTCTGGAGGAACTCCGTGACGCAATGGCCGCCGAGCAAAACAGCCAAAGTGCGCTTGCTTCGGAATTACATCGCAAAAGCGATGAAGTCGCGATGGATATTCAGAATCTGAGTCATAATCTTCACTCCTCCAAACTTCACTATCTTGGTTTGTGTTTCGCGCTCCGCCAGCTTTGTGACGTGAGTTCCCTGCGCCACCGTATGCAGATAGAGTTTCGCTGCGCTAATTTTCCTGAGAACCTGCCAGCGGACTTGGAGCTTTGTATTTACCGCGTCGCACAGGAAGCGCTCAATAATGCGGTCAAGCACAGTCGTGCTACAGAGATCTTCGTCGAGCTGACCTGTGGGGACGAAACAGTATTTCTGAAGGTCACTGACTCGGGAGTCGGGTTTGATCCCTCAGCTTCTCACCAGGGGATCGGACTCACGACCATGCGAGAGCGGCTCCGGTTGTTCGGAGGGGAGCTATTTGTAGAATCCAAGCAAGGAAGGGGAGCGACGATTATCGCGACAGCGAAATTGGAGAAAGCTAAAGGAATGAGCCCTTAAGGTTTCCATGCGCTAATCATGCCGGGAATTTCCGCGGAATCCTGCAGAACGAAAATAACAACGAGGCCCAAATTCAAATATCGATTCCTACTCCGCGATCCTAAAAAGAGGAAAAAATACCCGGTCCCACAAATTAAGGATCAATGCCCGACATTGACCTCTCCCAGCCTGCAATAGTCCTCACCTGATCTGGTTTTCGCAGCCATTTCCGGGCTTTCCCGTTGATTCGAAGTGAACCACAGCCTCCTCGTCTGAGAAGTTAAACAACTCAACGAAAGGTCGCAACTGTCGGTTTTTGTAGGTACATGGAAACAATTGTCCGCCCTATTCGGAGCCGCCTTAGGCGATGGCTTTGTAACAATCCCCTTCCAGGACTGTCAGTTTTGACACTGCTCCCGGAAGGGTAATTCGCCGCATTCTTGGTATGGCTTGGATTGTCCGGACTTATGCCAGTGCAGGCAAATCAGGCATCACGGATTATGGGATGAAAATCGGACTGGACCATAAGGGGCAAAATATGAAGTCGCGGACAAGCTGCTCGGAGGAGGTGCGCGACTTCTACGAGAGGATGCCCTACCCAGCCCCGCTTACATCCTTGGATGAACACCTTGAACATTACGGTAATCCGGATCGTCGCCGGGCCTTGTTCCACCTGATGTGGCCAACCGAGCGGCCGCGAGCCAACCAGGAGATCCTGATCGCTGGCTGTGGCACCTCGCAGGCGGCGCGATATGCACTTCGCGAGCCGAATGCGCAAATCACAGCGATCGATATCAGTGAAACGAGCCTGGGACATACACGCAAGCTGCAGCAAAAATATGAACTCGGTAATCTCGAACTCCATCACCTCTCGATCCTGGATGTTCAGTTGTTGAAGAAATCTTTCGATCAAATTGTCTGCACAGGAGTGCTACACCATCTTCCCGATCCCGATCTCGGCCTGCAATCTCTTCGCAGTGTCCTCAATCCCGGTGGGGCGATGCAGATTATGGTTTACGCCAGCTATGGACGAACTGGAATCTATATGTTGCAGGCCTATTGCAAACTGTTGGGAATTTGTCCCTCCGATCAAGAATTGCAAGAACTCGCCGCGACACTCAACTGCTTGCCAAAAGATCATCCTCTGACTCATCTGTTGCACAAGGGCAAGGATTTCAGGAATCCTGACGCGCTGGCCGACGCCTTACTCCACCCCCATGACCGAGCTTACAGAGTGCCGCAGATCCATGAATGGCTGGAAAATTGCGGCATGTCCTTCGGTCGCTGGATTGAGCAGGCTCCCTACCTGGCCCACTGTGGGGTCGTGGCCAAGAGCCCGCACGCCACGCGCTTGGCTTCTCTGCCGCCACCGTTGCAGCATGCTGCCGTCGAGCTATTCCGTGGAACCATGGTCTCGCACAGCTTCACGGCATACCGCAACGATCGGTCCAGCCCGAGCCAACCGATCACGTTTGCTGGAGATCGCTGGCGCGAGTACGTTCCCATTGCACTTCCGTGGACGGTGTGTGTTCGGGAAAATTTGCCCCCCGGCAACGTCGCTGTGTTGATCAACCCGTCGCATCGCTTTACCGATCTCATTCTCCCTATCAACTCTCTAGAGAACCGCCTGCTTGGAGCAATTGATGGAAAACGAAATCTGGCCGAGATCCTGGATTTTGTGGCGGTGAACGGTAACAACGTGCGCCGAGCGGCCTCAAGTTTCTTCGAGCGGCTCTGGCAATATGACCAAATCGTCTTCGACGCATCGCGACCCGGGGAAGCCTCACTCGAAAAAAGGCAGCTTCAATGAGGTGGTCGGCCATTCACGCAACTCTGAATGCGCCCGCCGCAACGACTCGTGCCCGCCGGAGCATGGGCAAGCCCAGGCTTTTGCATTGTTCGGACGATGCCGGGCTCCCGGGAGAAAGTTGAAAGGCGGTCTATCAGAATGATTAATACAGAATCTCAAGCGATCACACAGTTTAAAGCTCTGCCCAACATGCCTTGGGTTCCGGGCGGGACGTTCCGCATGGGTTCAGAAGACTCCTACCCCGAAGAGCGGCCGGTACACGAAGTGACCGTCGATGGTTTCTGGATGGACCGCTACCTTCTGACAAACGACCTTTTCTCGCAATTCGTGGATGCGACTGGCTACATCACGCTCGCTGAACGTGAGCTGAATCCCGCGGACTTTCTTGGCGCGCCGCCTGAAAATCTGGTTCCTGGCTCAATTGTTTTCCGGAAGACGCGCGGACCAGTCGACCTGAAAAATTACGCCAACTGGTGGGCTTGGGTGCCCGGAACAAGTTGGCGACACCCGTCCGGCCCTCGTAGTTCGATCGAGGGAATGGAGCAGCATCCGGTCGTCCAAGTCGCTTACGAGGACGCCGAAGCCTACGCACGCTGGGCGGGCAAAGAACTGCCAACAGAAGCCGAGTGGGAGCGGGCCGCGCGCGGGGGTTTGGATGGCAAGAAATTCACCTGGGGCGATGAACATATCTCTGATGGGAAGGCCATGGCGAACTACTGGCAGGGCGAGTTTCCTTGGCAGAACTTAGCCGTCGATGGCTTCGAGGGAACTTCGCCAGTGGGTAATTTCCCACCGAACGGCTATGGCCTATACGACATGGCAGGCAACGTGTGGAAATGGACTTCAGACTGGTACGTTCACCGCCACGCGGATGAAATCGTCAAATCATGTTGCGGTCCGGCGATCAACCCTCGCATCGCGTCTCCTGACAAAAGCTATGACCCACGGCAGCCGCAGTTTCACATCCCTCGGAAGGTCGTCAAGGGGGGCTCGTAACTGTGCGCTCCTAACTACTGCCTGCGTTATCGCCCCGCAGCACGCCAACCTCAGATGATCGACACCGCCATGAACCACATCGGCTTTCGATGCATCATCCGGCCAGGAGAACCATCCCGGGAAGGGCCGTTGGAAAGTCTCGAGAAGGTCTTATGACGCATGGGCTGGTAATTCGATTTTACGCTCCGACTTCCCTTTGTTGAAAGGGTCAAGAAATTCACGCTCGCCCAGGAAAACACAATTGTTCTGCTGCACCGGGGAACCGTAAATGCTGGAATCAACTTCGAACGTCGAATTCGCGAACAAGGTTATAGAACATGGCCACCTTCGCACATCCGCGGAAAAATCGCGTTCGAAATGGGTGGAAATCGCGGAGGCCATAGTATTGGCAGTTGTGGCAACGTCCACTGCGTGGAGCAGCTACCAGGCTGCGAAGTGGGATGCCCTCTCGGCAGAAAACTACAGTCTTGCGTCACGCACGACGGTACTCTCGCAAGAAAAGTCGACGTTGGCAGGTCAAGACCGCCTTTACGACATTACTACATTCAACAGTTGGGTTCTCGCGAAGACGAGTGGCAACGCGAGGCTCGCCACATACTTTCAGCGTCGGTTCCGGCCTGAATACGCAACAGCATTCGCGGCCTGGCAGGCGCTTGACCCGATGAACAAGCGGTCAGCGCCCGCGGGCCCGATCTTCATGGCGGAATACACGAACGCAAATGGCCGGGAATCGGCGAATCTCGCGCAGGAGGCGCAAGCCTATTTCCAAAAAGCGGTGAGCACACGGGAGACTGGTGACAAGTACGTGAGAGTCACAGTGTTCCTGGCTACAGTTCTGTTGCTGACGGCGCTCAGCCAACGGTTCGAGATTCTTGGTCCGCGAGTCGCAGTTGTAACGGTCGCGTTCATTCTGCTGATCGTTAGCACGTATTGGATCTTAACCTATCCGCGAGCTTAGGCCTTTGCCTACGGTTAAGTTCCAACGGATAAAGGCGCTTTATGAATTGGTTCATCACTGTCGGCCAGCTTCACTCCTTCCTACTCGTCGGATATTTCGGAGTTTCTCCGAAATATCGCGTTATTTTCACTTCACACCCAATTCCACGTGTGCAAAACAGGCGTGTTTTCAGCGTCTTGGAAAGGTCAAAGGCTTCCCTCGTATTGGCCCATCGCTTGCACTCTGCGTTCGTGAAGTGTGGACCGGGAAAACGCCAGCATCATACGTGACCAACGGTGTGGATGTAACTGAGGTTCAAATATGGCTCTCATGACAGAGCAAAATCTGCCTGCCCACGCCCCGCCGTGCTTCCACTTGCTGGCGAAGCCGAGTGGCTCCACTTGCAATATTGATTGCACGTATTGCTTCTTCTTGTCCAAAGATGAGCTGTATCCGAACGAAAAGCATCGCATGTCGGATGGCACGCTGGAAGTCTACATCCGCCAGTTGCTGGAGTCACACCGAACTCCGGCAGTAACAGTAGCCTGGCAGGGCGGCGAGCCAACGTTGATGAAGCTCGAATTCTTCAGACGCGCCGTCGAGCTCGTTGAAAAGTACCGCCGGCCCGGCCAAGAAGTGCAACACACGTTTCAGACCAACGGGATCCTGATCGATGATGATTGGTGCTTATTCTTCAAGAAGCACAACTTTCTAGTCGGCCTGAGCGTCGATGGTCCGCGTGAGCTCCATGACACCTACCGTGTTGACCGAAACAAACAGGGCACGTTTGAAAAGGTGATGAAATCCTGGCGGCTCTTGCGTCAGCACGCCGTCGATTTCAACATACTGTGCACGGTCAACGCCGCCAACGAAAAGCACGGTCGCGCGGTTTATCGCTTCTTTCGCGACGAGATGCGCGCGCAGTGGCTACAGTTCATCCCGATCGTCGAGCGTGCCAGCGAAGAGACGATTCAGATCGCCAACCTGGGCTGGAGCGAGCGGCCCGGTCAGAAACGCCTGCTGTACACCCAATCCGGAAATCTGGTAACAAACCGTTCGGTTGGGGGTGAGCAGTACGGCCGCTTCCTCGTGGATATCTTCGAGGAGTGGGTACGCCATGACGTAGGACAAGTATACGTCCAGCTCTTTGACGTCACACTGGAGGCGTACTTCGGCCGTCATTTGTTATGCATCCATGCGCCTACGTGCGGTTACGGGCCAGCACTCGAATACAACGGCGATCTCTATTCCTGCGATCATTTCGTTGAACCGCGGTATTTGCTGGGAAACATCCACGAGACGCACATGTTGGAACTCGTGTCCTCGGCCCGGCAGCGAAAATTTGGGGACGACAAGCGCGATTCGCTTACGCCCCAGTGCCAGCGCTGCGCGGTTAAACCGCTTTGTAACGGCGGCTGCCCCAAGGACCGTTTCGCGATTTCGCGGGATGGAGATCCAGGTCAGAACTATCTCTGCCCAGGCCTGGAACTGTTTTTCACCCACACGATGCCGGCGATGAAGCAAATGGTGCAATTACTTCGACAGGGCCGCCCGCCCTCCGACGTGATGTCATGGATTGCTGACGAAGACGCGCGTGCGGGACCTTACCGGCCCTGTCCCTGCGGAAGTGGCATGAAGTTCCGGTTCTGTCACGGGAATCGCGCGCCGCAATCGCTTTTCAGTGGAGTCAGCCCCGCGAAGACCGCGCGACGCAACGGGCCAGTCAATACTGCGCGTTCAGAACTCGCGCCGGATTCATTCCCCCGCGACGCGCATGGAGCTACGAAGTGACAATTCGAAGGTACTTTTCGGTTTCCAATACTCTTCTCTCCGCCCAGGGCCGGCAATTGCACCATAAAAATCAAACAAAAAGGAAGGGACAAATCATGGCTTCAAAGCAACCTAATATACTGATCCTCTGGGGAGACGATATCGGTATGTGGAACGTCAGCCAATACAGTCGCGGCATGATGGGCTACCGGACCCCCAATATCGACCGTATCGGCGAAGAAGGGGCGATCTTCACCGACTGGTACGGCCAGCAGAGCTGCACGGCCGGCCGCGCATCCTTCATCACCGGCCAAAACCCAATCCGGACGGGTTTGACGAAGGTCGGCATGCCCGGCGCCACGGTCGGACTTCAAGCGGAAGACCCGACCATTGCCGAACTGCTCAAACCGCTCGGCTACGCCACCGGCCAGTTCGGGAAAAACCATCTCGGAGATCGCAATGAATTCTTGCCGACCGTGCACGGATTCGACGAGTTCTTCGGCAATCTCTATCACCTGAACGCCGAGGAAGAACCGGAACTCCCCGACTACCCCAAGGACCCCGCCTTCCTGAAAGAGTTCGGACCGAGAGGCGTGTTGCACTGCGTAGCGACTGAAAAGGATGACTCCACGAGCGATCCACGCTGGGGACGAGTGGGCAAGCAAACAATCAAGGATACAGGCCCTCTCACCAAGAAGCGCATGGAGACCGTCGATGAAGAGATTACTTCAGCGGCGATCGGCTGGATTGAAAAGCAGGTCAAAGCGCAGAAACCATTTTTCCTTTGGTACAACTCGACGGCCATGCACTTCAGGACCCACCTCGCCGACAAAAACCGCGGAAAGACCGGGCAAGACGACTACAGTGACCGGATGGCCACCCATGACGAGCAGATTGGTCAGATCCTCGACAAGCTCGAAGAACTGGGGATTGCCGATAACACTTTCGTTATGTATTCTACAGATAACGGACCACAGAACGACACCTGGCCGGACGGTGGAAACACCCCGTTCCGCAGCAACAAGGACACCAACTGGGAAGGCGGCTGGCGTGTGCCGTGTCTGGCCCGTTGGCCGGGCAAGATCAAGGCCGGCTCAGTCCTGACCGGGATCGGCTCTCACATCGACATGTTCCCAACAATACTGGCCATGGCGGGTGATCCAGGTGTCACCGAGAAGCTTCTTAACGGAACCACCGTCGGGGGCAAAACCTTCAAGGTTCATCTTGATGGATACAACCTGGTGCCTTACCTGACCGGCCAGGTGAAGGAGAGCCCAAGGAAGGCTCTCTTCTACTTTAGCGATGACGGCGACGTCATGGCCGTACGGAACGGCGACTACAAATTTGTATTGGCCGAGCAACGTTCAACTTCTACGGCCGTCTGGCAGGAACCTCTTGTAAAACTCCGCTTGCCAACGATTTTTAATCTCCGCCTCGACCCATTCGAACGAGCTGACTTCAACTCGAATCGCTACTGGGACTGGGTGGTGAATCACATTTTCATGATGTACGAGATGCAGGCGCTGGTAGCGGGACAGATTCAGGACTTTGTCAAGTTCCCGCCGCGCCAGAAGCCTGCTTCGTTCAACCTGGACGAAGTATTGGCTCGAGTCCAGACCGCATCTGGTGCCGCAAGGACGAAAGCGGCGGCAGCAAGTGGCGGTAAATCAGGCGACTAAGTTGCGTTAGGCATAGCTGAACAAGCGGATCTCCCCGGCGGACCATGGGCCTGCCGGGGGATCTGTTGCACCAAAAGAAAGAGCAGGCATAATGACAGTTCGCGTACAAACTCTACAGAGGCAACCTCAACGACCTCTTACCGAATCCATCCAGATTCCGATTAGACAGTTTCTTCAACAATTTCGCATTATTCGTCGTGCTCTTCGGCACCGGCAAGTGCCTTTGTACGCGAAGATGGTCGCAGGCTGTGCGGTACTCTATGTTTTCAGTCCTATCCAGCTCATTCCTAATTTCATTCCGATTATCGGGCAAATGGATGACGTGCTGGTGGTCAGCCTGGGCATGAAGTTTCTTAGAAGGTCTGTTCCTCGAAGCGTTCTTGATGATTGCGAGAAAGATGTACACACAATCCTATAAGTCTATTTGTGCGAGGCGCACTTGGACGAACTCCAGAATAGGTGGTTTTATGAGCGGAAGATTGACGTTAATTTTATTTCTGATTTTATCCGGCGTGGCTTTGAGTGCGCAAACACCGGCAAAAACCGGCCGGGATTTCACAATTAACATCCCGGAGAGCAAGGTCGAATTTTTTGTCGGCTCTTCAGCGGGAGATGTCAACGGAGTATTTAAAACCTGGACCGGAAAACTCCGGCAAGCCGCTCCTGGCGTTCCCGAGAGCGCAACGCTTAGCTTAGAAGTTACAGCCGCTAGCATGTCAACAGGCAGCGGCTTGAAGGACAAGATGGTCAAGGGAAAAGATTTCTTCTATGTGCAAGACTTCCCAACCGTCTCGTTCAATTCTACAAAGGTAATTCCTTCGGATGATCCCAATAAATTCCAGGTTGAGGGTAATTTCACCTTGCGAGGCGTCACCAAACCGGTCGTTCTTCAAGTGACCCTCGATCGTGACGGCAAGGGTGGCGGACAGGTTTATGCCGACCTGTCTTTTGACCGGCGGGATTTTGGAATGACAAAGAGTGTTCCGTTCGTGCGGGTGAGCGACTCGGTCCGGGTGCGGGTGGATCTTTATGTCGCGCTCGCTCCAGTCGCGGCTGCAACTGAGCGGTATTCGTGGGCCAAGCTGGTCCGAATTACAATAAATAATTAAGTCTGCGGGAGAATTCGACTCTCTAATCGCGACGCCATTAAACGTTTCACTTGATTCGAGGAAAAAGGCTCTTCTTCGGCAAGACCCAGTGTCTCTAATCCACTTTCGACCTAACAGGCATACTTCGAATTGAGAAATATGCGTGCAAATCGCACGTAGACCGGCAGCCCGAACCGGGCTGCCGGCCCTGAATGTATTTACTGCCGGGACATGGCGACGGCGATGGCTTTTTCGGGTTGAACGAGGTGATCGACGCTCACAGCATCATCCGCGATAGCCAGTTGAACGCCCTTGACGACTCCGTTAAACTCGTTTCCGCGGGCCCCATAGTCCGGTGATACAGGCGCTGCCGTGTCCACCCCTACATCGCAACCGTCATCGGCGGAGAAGACCATGGCCGCAGTCGCGCCGACCTTGCCCTCACCGACTTTCTTGCCATCCAAGAAAAGTGAGGCCGTGCCTCCCTTGCCAAGCCCGCCACCGGCATAGACAAACTCCATGCGTACCTGGTGGGCGCCAGCAGGAATCGGGTTGCTTGATTCGGCGTAAAAGTACTGGACGCCGAGCAAGTTATAACAGTATTTGAGTTTGCCGCCCTTTGCGTAGAGGCTCCAACCGCCAATGTTGCCGCCTTGGGCTACGATTACGCCCTCAGCTCCTTCTTTGGGCACAACGATCTCAGCGGTCACGGAGTGGGACTTGTTTTTAGTATTGAGGACCGAGTTTTCCGATAGACGCCCCATGCTGCCAAATAAAATCTGTGAGTCACCCGTAATCAGAACCGGGCGCCCCGCTGTATCAGAGTTTATGCGTTCAGCGAGACGATCATCGAGCGGCAGCACGTTGTAACGGGCCGCCTCGATCAGCCAGAGGCGTTGGAGTTCGTGGAGTTTTTCGGGCATCTGCTTGGCCAAGTTGTTCGCCTGGCTCCAGTCCTTGCCCGTGTCATAGAGTTCCCAATTGTCATCGTCAAATGCCGGGGTCTTCTCGCCTATGAGGAGCCACGGCGTCTTGTGCCGCGTGACGGCGGTCCAATCTTTGTGGTAAATGCCGCGGTTGCCGAACATCTCGAAGTATTGCGTTTCGCGCCTCTCGGCCGCCTTGGCATCGTTGAACGAGTACCTCATGCTGACGCCTTCAATCGGATGCTGCTGGACTCCATTTACAAAGATCGGTTCGGGCAATCCAGCCGCCTCCAGGATTGTGGGAGCCACGTCGATCAAGTGATGGAATTGGGTGCGAATCTCCCCTTTACCCTTGATCCCTTCGGGCCAGTGAATGATCGTCCCATTACGCGTGCCGCCCCAGTGCGAGGCGACCTGCTTGGTCCACTGGTACGGTGTATTCAGGGCGTGCGCCCAGCCCACCGCATAGTGGTTGTAAGATTCCGGACCACCGAGCTTGTCCAGTCGTGCCATCAGGAATTCAGGCGTCTCGATGGCAGACGCGCCGTTGAAGTTGATCATCTCGTTGAAAGTGCCTCGCAGCGTGCCCTCTGCGGACGCGCCGTTGTCTCCGATGATGTAGTAGATCAGCGTGCTATCGAGCAGGTTGAGCTTTTTCAGAGAATCCACCAGCCGGCCAACGTGATAGTCGGCATACTCCAGGAACCCGGCGTAAATCTCCATCTGGCGAATAAGCACGGGCTTAAGCGCGGCAGGCATTTCATCCCATGCCGGGATCTCTTTGTGCCTCTGCGTAAGCTGGCAGTCCGGGGGAATTACGCCAAGTTTCTTCTGTCGCGCAAAGGTCTCTTCGCGTAATTTGTCCCAACCCTGGTCGAACTTGCCTTTGTACTTGTCCGCCCATTCCTTCGGGACGTGGTGAGGTGCGTGGGTCGCGCCCGGTGCAAAGTAGACAAAGAAGGGTTTGTCCGGCATGAGCGCCTTCTCCTGCCCGATCCATTTGATGGCTTTGTCGGTCATGTCTTCCATCAGGTGGTAACCCTCTTCGGGCGTCCGGTTCACTTCGATAGGTGTCGTGCCTTCATACAGCGATGGGTACCATTGATTCGCTTCGCCTCCGATGAACCCATAGAAATATTCGAATCCCCCTCCGCCGGTGGGCCAGGCGTCGAATGGGCCAGCCGGGCTTGTCTGCCAAACCGGAACTTCATGGCACTTGCCGAACTGCGCCGTTGCGTACCCATTGAGCTTTAATGTCCGGGCGAGTGGCGAGCAGGTGTTCGGGAGAATTGAATTGTAGCCGGGCGACCCGCTGGCGATTTCGGTAATTCCGCCCATGCCAACCGTGTGATGGTTACGTCCGGTCAGCATGGCCTGGCGCGATGGGGAGCAGAGCGCGGTGGTGTGAAAGCGATTGTATTTCAGGCCACCCGCCGCCATGAGTTCGGCCGTCGGTGTGTTACATGGGCCTCCAAAGGCACTTGAGGAACCAAAGCCCGCATCGTCAATTAAGATGATCAAGACATTTGGGGCCCCTTTAGGCGGGCACAGCTGGTTGATCGGCGGGAACTTCGTGTCCGGATCCTTAGCATCATAGGTGACAAGGCCAGTGCGTGGCTGATCGGGGATGGGAAGAACTGTTCGTTGAACTTTGTCTTGCTCGGTCATGGACTTTCCTCCTTTGATTTCAACTCAGACGTCGTCACACTCGTGCGAAATATTCGCTTCACAATCCTGGTGAACGAAGACTCTACAATTTGTTGTAATTGGAATTGGTAGTCCTTATTTGAATCTGTTTGGCAGTTGCGTCGAGTACCGATTGGGCTGCATAGTTCGTTCCGTCGGGCAAGCTATTGAATACAACTTTCAAAGTAACCACATCTTCAGGCGCATCGAGATACGAATTCACATCGTAGCCACGAACCTTTTTCGCCGCCGTGTCAAACGCCAGCGTCACGCTGTCTTGAGGTTTTGCGTAGTCGCGAAAAATAAGCATCGCGATTCCCTCTCCAGAGGGCTGGAGGGCCGCTTTGCCGTCTCGAAAGGATGCCTGCATCTGGGAAGCTTCCGGGGGAACATAACGTTGAATGAGTGACGCCACACGCTCCATGTAGTCCTGCATTTCGTCTTTCTTCTTCTCAATGATTCTGCCCTTCAGTCCCCGCTGCTGCGGCGGAGGAGGACTCCCGCCCAGTAAAGTCTTCTGCACTTTTCCATCTGGACCGTATTGGCATTGTGACTGCTTTGTGGATTTGGTTTCTCCCTTGAAAATGGTTTCCTGGGTTTCGGTCCAGGTGTAGCCGCGCAAGGCTTGTTGGTTCTGCGCAACGGACTGCTTGAGAGCCGCCACTTTCTCTTGGAGCTGCGAGTTTGCCCCAGTCCCCTGTGAAAATGCCGGGGATGCGAGTACCAGCAAGACCACGGTAAAGAAAACACCTAAAGCACACATCCGATTAGCAATTTGATTCATTGAACTCCTCCACTTAGAGTCTCGTCCTGCTGGATTTCCCACCAGTCGGAACATTTCAGTTTCGCTCGTCATTGTTTTCAATGCCCTGGTGACTTCGCCTTGGCGTGCCTGAAAGTTGCCTTGTTAGCCTGATTAGTAGAAGTATTTTCGGCCGCTGGGTCGGCGACGGAGTGGTCCCGTTCAAGGAACGCGAGAGCGAGTCCATGGCCGATCGCCGTGAGACTACTTCTTGACCGGTGGCGGAAAGTCCTTCAGCAGCTTGCTCACGGCATTATTCAAGTTCCTTTGCCTCTTGTCCGGGTCCTTTGGCGCGTTTAAGGTCTTGGTGGCGGATCCTCGCCAAATTAACTGCTTTCCAGATTGGTCATAAACATCGAAACCTAGAGTCCCGATTTGAATCGTCGAACTAGTTACCGTTGTCATGCCGCCGCCCATACGCCAACCCATCCCGCCCATGCCATAGGCGTTCCATTGCTGTTGCTGAGAAATGGAAGCTTGGTAGCCCACGTAGAGGTCGGCGATATCGGCATCGGTTTTGATGAAGCCCTTAGCGGCGAGCTGCGAATCAATCGACTGCTTAATTTGCTGCTCAAGGAGCTGGTTTGGAGCTTCAGCGCCCGGGATATTGACCCACTTGTAGGTCTTGAATTTAGAGAAGTCAGTGCCTTGCGCATAATTGTAGGTGACGTCCTGCGCTAGGGATGCTCTGCAGGTGAACAGAATCACAGCCATTAATAGGACGAGTTGAACCAATCCCCAGCGTTTTTTTGAATTCATAATTTCTCCTTTTGAAAATAGGCTTGAGGCATAGCAAGCTGCCAAAGAAATCCTAAAATGTTCCCGCCGCAATCAAACCGGTAAAAGATTCATCATGCGTCCCGAAATTCCTTCCTTATCCAGGACTGCTTCGGCTATCTCAGTGCGCTGCTAGGAGGACGGCAGGTTGGTTGAGTCGGAAGTCCAGCAGGGTTTCGCTTGGGATACGAATCGCCTCGCCTTTTTTAATCATCGACACGCCCACGCCAGAGACCGCGCCAATCGCCGCTCCTTTGCCCGCATTGCCGCTAATAGCCCCTATGGCTGCGCCAAGCCCTGCCCCGGCCGCAGTTTTTTTGACTGTATTCACCCCCTCATTTGTACCTGCCTGCTGAAAATCACCCGTGCTGATTGGGTGCGCGGATCCATTGATCACGATGTTAATCAGTCCCAGTTGTAATTCAGACCTTCCCGTCAATCGGCGTGCTTGCTCTGACTTGATAACTTTGCCGTGGACCTTGGCGCCAATCCGCGCCACGAGAATTCCATTGGACACGAGATTTGTTTCAAGGGTTGCTGTGAAAAGATCTCCCGTACGGTTCCGGCTGGTATCAATACTGTCTAGCATGCGCACCATGATGGACGTCCCCGCGAGGAGCGTGACGTTTGCTGGCTTTGGCGAAGTAACCGGCGCAGACGGTGCCGGTGCAACCACTGGCGCGAATGTAATGGCTTCGATACTGGCTAAGGAATATGTTTTCGGCTGCCCTCCGGGCACAAGAAAATTGACCTGGCTCTTATCGGCACTGAGGAAAACTCCCTCCACAGATTGGCCTGAGCGCAAGTGCAACGTATCAGCGCTCGCCGCCCGCACAACTACAAGAGCAGCGAACAAGATTCCTGACACCACTTTTGTCATTTTTGCTAAATCCCTTCTTCAATCCAATGAGCTGCCCGGCCCGCTACTCCACGATTGGCAGCGAGGCCGCGATCTGCAGGTCAATCACCATCAATAGTTGGTTCTCGATCTGGAGAAAGCGCGCGGCGACTATTCCTCCCAGCTGCCCGCGGATTTTTTCGTAGTATGTTTTCTTTAGATCGTTGCGCTTGTTTTCCAATTCCAAGGCGAGCATGGCCAATTCGTCGGCTTTTTCGTCGGTCATGTTTCCGAAATTCTTCGCGTATTCCTGGATCCCGGCGAGTTTCTGGTCGTTCAGTTTTTGGAGCTCAGTGTCATACTCGTTGTAAATCGGCCAAAACTTCGCGGCCTGCTGATCATTGAATTGCATGATTTCAGTGAAAATTGCCGTCTTCTTTGTCCTTACATCCACGTGCAACAGTTCGACGTAGGCGCGAATATTGGTCTCTTGAGATTCAGTCGTTGCCGGATGAATGTCAGAACTGGCCTGTTGTGCAAGAACATTCGGCGCATGGAAGAACACTGCTGCGAGTCCTGTCGCAAGAATCCACTTCATCGCTTGCATGGGATAGACCCTCCTAGTTCCTTTCGTAATCGAACCGGAACGCGTTCTTCCGGAATGCAGCAATTCGAAATTGGCCATGCAGTCTTCCGCCTTTCTAATCAACGCCGCCCAATGCACGAGAAGGACCTCTGCAGGAGTGACCCGGCTGCATCAAGGCCATCTTTAATGTGAGGCGCTGCATGTTTTGCGACAATTCGGACATTTGTGGGCACGCAGCAATCTGCAACGTATTTGGAGATCTCTCATCGACAATTCCTTCCAGACTTCTACCTATGGAACCAATGGCAAGTTTCTTCTTCTATACAAGACCGACTGCCACCAGTGCCCTGGCGCACGAGATAGCAATCGGGGAGCCAAACCCAGATTTGGGCTGCTGTAGAGAGAAACAGCCTAGACATATGCGCTTGCGACGACGGCACAAACACCTTCGGGCTTAAAAACGTATCCATCAGTCCGAGATTTCGGAGCTTCTCCGAGATTTCGGACCGATTGATGATCGGCTCCTTCGCGCGCACTTCTCCTTAGTTCCTCGAATGTGTTGCAGGTTCAGAGCCTTGTTTCAATGCCCCGATTCCCCTTCGTTTGGAAGCCTGATTGCCTTCCTATCTAACTGGGAAACTTTGATCTGTTCAGGATCGCGGGTGTCCAAAGTCGCTGTTAATTCGGTGGGTAGTCCGGACTCCCATGACGATCAACGAAATGAATGAACAGAGGAGACCAATGAAAGCTAACAAAATGGCGGGAGGCCTTTTCAGTGCAATCTGCGTGTTGGCGCTGAGCGCACGAATCGCGCATCCACAGGTGAAAGTCACCCCAAGCTTGGTTCAGGTTCACATGGTTATCACGGACCAGCCATTCACTGAGAACGGCGAAATTCCTGTTTTGATGGAGCAGAACGTCATGGTGAAACAAGGCGAAAATGCCCTTAAGGTAGACCAGGTAATTCCGGCTCGAGGAGACAATGCCGCGCTTCAGCTCCTTATCTTGATCGACGATACGATCGACTCGCACATTGGATCGAATCTCAATGACATTCGGGACTTCGTCAACGCTCAACCCGCGTCAACCGGAGTCGGCATCGCCTACATGTCTAACGCATCGTTCCGGATTACTCAGAACTTCACAGATGATCATGCTCTCGCAGCCAAAGGCGTGCGTATGCCCATTGGGAGGGTTTCAACAATGGACAGTCCATATCTTTCGCTCATCAATCTGGTGAAGAGTTGGCCTCAGCAGAAAGTGCGACGTGAGGTTCTTATGATTAGTGATGGAATGGACCTCCTGCGTGGGCGCTCATCTTCGCCAACCTACACCACTCTCGGCTTTAGGCCCAAGAATATGCCTTCGCCGCGCACCACGATGCCGAGCATCAGCCCGGATGTAGATTCGGCAAGCGCAATTTGCCAGCGCTACGGTGTGATTGTTCACTCCATTTATGCAACACGGGCCGGACGACGGGGGCGAAACGCCTGGGAAGCACAGATGGGTCAATCCGGCATCGCACAAATCGCAGATGAAACCGGGGGCGAATACTTCTCTTTGGGACTTTCGAACGAGGTTAGTTTCAAGCCCTACTTGGATCGCCTGCAAAACATTTTCAACAACCAGTACTACCTCGAGTTTCAGGCCGTGCCAGCAAAGAAAGACGGACTTCAGCGAGTCGATATTTCGACTAGCGTCCTGGATGCTGATATCGGATCAGCCGATAGCGTGTGGGTCGCCTCGAAATAGTGCCGCAAGCGAAGGGAAACCACTACACATGGCTCCATTTTATAATTCAAGAATGGCACTGACTAGCAGCACTCGGGAAATTTCATCAGATCCGCACGATCCAATCGACGGCCGCGGGGGAACCTGCCTCTCGGACAGAGTCTCCTCGAGACGTGGCTTCCTCGGGGCAGCCACGGTAGGCACATTCGGCGGCTTGATTACCGCTGCAGGAATGGGGCTCACGATTCCGGATTCAGCTCTTGCGCAGAGCCCTCTCACTCCGGACCAGGCTCTTCAGGAATTGATGGACGGCAATCGACGTTTCACGGACGGGCGTCTTACTGCTCACGAACAGGATCTCGCGATCTTGAAACACAACACAATCGACAAGCAGGAACCATTTGCAGCGCTGCTGTCTTGCGCTGATTCCCGGGTCCCTGTTGAGTTGGTTTTTGATCAGAGCATTGGTCGTCTCTTCGTGACGCGGATCGCCGGAAACGTTGTCACACCGGAGATCATCGCCAGCCTTGAATATGGAGTAGCAGTATTAGGAACGAAGGTAATCCTTGTAATGGGGCACGGCAATTGCGGAGCAGTGAAGGCGACGATTCAGGCGAAGGAAGTTCCCGGCCAGATCAGCGCACTCTTTCCGCACATTCAGCCTGCGGTGGATCAGGCAGGCTCCAATCTCGAGGCGGCGACCAAAGCAAATGCAAGGATCCAAGCAGCACTCCTGCGAGACTCCTCAACAGTTATCTCCAGTTTCGCCAAACAAAGGATGGTAAAGATTGCTGCCGCATACTACGACATCGCGAGCGGAACTGCGAATTTATTGGATTAACTAAATGCAAAACCCCTGGGCATCGAATGGCGCCCGCTCCTTTGGAACAACGTTCGCGCCTTGTGGCGCGCGCTTACCAACCGCCCGGCCGTGGAAGTCGAAATCATCTATGCGTACAAAAAAGAGAGTGACGTCGAAATGCTCCCGGCCACCGGTCGGCCAATCGAATCGATGGAGAACTAGCCGTGTTCTGATTCCATGGCCGTCAGCCGGCGCAAAAAGTGCACCAACTGCGTGGAGCCAGTTGCCGAAGCAACAGAATACAAATACAGGAAGCATCCGCCGCGTTGTTGTCTTCCCGCGTCTCTATGGTTCCTGCAGGGCCGGTAAATCGAAGAGCACGAAATTACAATAATGAAAAATACGAGTGGACAAAAACTCGCCGCAGCCACGCTGGCCTGGATACTCATGGGAGTGACGACACCCCCATCCATGGCACAAGAAGCACAGCCCCAGCAAGGATTGACAGCCGACTCGCAAGGAAACTCACTTGCCCAGGGGGAGTTGTGGGCCTCTGCAGCCGAGAATACCGGCGTAATGCGCAGGGCCGTTCAGAATCCGGTGGCCAGCCTCGTAAGCGTTCCGGTCCAAGAGAATTGGAATTTCGGAATTGGTCCGAACGATCGCATCCAGAATGTGATGAACATTCAGCCTGTCATCCCGTTAAACCTGTGAAAAGATTGGGACCTCATAAGCCGGTGGATTACGCCGGTGATCAACCAACCCATGGACATGCCGCTGTCATCCGGTTTTACGGTAAAGTCCGGCTACTACGGCTTGGGCGACATGCAACCCGCATTTTTCTTTTCCCCCAAGAAAAGCAAAGTGATCTGGGGCGCCGGGCCGCAACTCCTACTTCCCACGGCAACAAAGACAGGGATTCTGGGGTAGGGATAATTCGGCATGGGCCCATCCGTCGTTGTTTAGGTACAACCCAGCAACTGGACGCCCGGATTCCTGGTTCATACCGTAACGTCTGTAGCTGGAAATCCAGGCTTTCCGGACGTAAATCAGTTCCTGGTGTAATACTTCATTAATGACAACTTATAAAATCGTTGGTATCACGCCTAGCATCCCACGCTCACAGCCAACTGGAAGGCCACAAACGGCGGCCGCAGAGGAGTGCCTTTGGGTGGCGGGGTCGGGCGCATAATGAGATTTGGGGCCCAGCCGGTCAACCTCACGGCACAATTTTACGGCAACGCTGTGCACCCGGCCGGCGCATCGCCCTGGAGCATGCGTTTGCAAATCGCCTTTCTGTTTCCAAAGATGCCGAAGAAGTGACCCAATTTCTCCTCGAATGCTGATTTGTCTCAGGCATGACAAACTCATGGCCATGAATCAATGTGCAGAGATGTATGGTGGCTCGATGTTCATGATGATCGGAACGATACGCTACTGGTCGCGCGGGCCCAAAGGGGCAATCGCATCCGGGGAAACAGAAAGAATCGCAGTCAGTGAGTTGAGCGATTTTGGATTCACCTGTTAAAAGTGACAGTCGCCGTTCGCTCGACAATATGTTCCACTGACACTTGCAGTGACTTGCCTGCAGCGACTTGGAGGGACAATGCCAGAAATCGATAGTAAAGAAAAATCAGTGGTCGCAATCTATGCGAAGCATACGGACGCCGAGAACGCAATCAATCTCCTCCAGAAAGGTAATTTCGACATAAAGAAACTCGCAATATTGGGCAAGGGGTATCACACCGAAGACGACGTTGTTGGCTACTACACCACCGGCGACCGAATGAAACATTGGGGAAAGATGGGAGCATTCTGGGGCGGGCTCTGGGGCCTGCTCGCCGGATCTGCTTTCTTTCTGATCCCTGGCGTCGGCCCGGTTATGGTGGCTGGCTCCGCGGTCGCCTGGATTGTAACCGCCCTGGAGAGCGCCGCAATGGTGGGCGGTTTGAGCGCGTTGGGCGCCGGACTTTACAGCAAAGGAATCTCCAAGGGCAGTGTCCTGAAGTATGAGAGTTCAATCAAAGCAGGCAAGTACTTGCTCATTGCCCATGGAACGAAGGAAGAAGCGGAGGCGGCACGTCGTATTTTAGCCAGTACAAGCGCGGAAGAAATCAACGTTCACCAGCCAGACCGATCTGCTGCGGCCGCCTAAAGGGCTGAACGGAGATTCATTCGCATTCCAGATGTTTGGAGTGTGGTCGGTAGTCGAACGCGAGCGCCGTAAATATAAAGCAACTCTTCTCCATTGCTGAGCGGGCGATCCTTCTGGTTGGCCTCATGGTGGGATCGACCCGGTCGGCGCTTCATAAGACTCCATAATTTATTTTTCCCGGTATCCTCAATTCCTGCGCGGATGTTTTGCCCTAGTGCACTACAGATTGCGGACCTGACCTTTCGGCGTTTGCACCGCATTTTGTAAGATCACTCCCCAGTGAGGTAACCATCGAACGATGGAATTATAATGAAGCTGTATGACGCACGCCCCTACCGCAGATCCTCCCGGAGTAGTGGGCGTTCAGAGCGCAGACGATCAGTGACCTCCGGGCTCCATCTTATGCTCCCATTGTCAGGTGTCGGACAGGGGGCGGTCAGCGAGTGTACAGTCTACACGTTCGGAGGTTTCTGAGGCTATGCTTCATTCATCAAATCTATAAAACTCTGATCCAAGTGATCATTGCGGCAGGTTTATTGTAATGCGGTAATTGGATGAGCAGCCAGCGCACCTTGTCGGTCAAAATATGATTAATCATTGAGGACCCATTTCTCCCGAAGATATCTAAGAAAACCATTACAAATTGAAGCATTGCTTCTGAACCCTGCTTTAATTTTGTACTAGTTTGGCAAGCACAATCTCCCATTACTGTCCTCGCCGGGGGGGTCATACGTACCCTGTCAAATCTACCAGTATCTTTCAATTTGCAAGAAAGGGTAGAAGATGCATGGTCAACGACTCCAGAGGCCCTGCCGGTACCAGGCGAACGGTCTTCATTTACAGCGTCTCGAGCCGATTCGTCGGCGGGGACACTTCGTCGGAGAGATTTTGCTCTCGGCGAACCGGAATGCCGCCGGCCGAGCTTGAATTAGAACTTGTGCGGACATTCCCTCGGGGCGATTAAGAGTGACAAATTATTTTTCTTTTATCGCCATCAGGGAGATGCGCAACGCACGTCTTCACTAGGAGCATCACTGGCAAGATTGCAAGTCAACTTTCGGTGATGCAGGGGTTAAGCAACGTATATGCGGCGATCGATGATTCTGGACTGCTTAGTCGCGAGTCTACGGTATGAGGGGCTCAGCGCTAAGGACGACTTTAAAATCGCCAAGTCAATGAAACCAAATTGTGGGTTGATTCCCACGAAGTTGCAATGGATAGGGTCCATAGTAATCGTGGCCATGTCGCTGCAGCTAACAGCCCTGGGCGTGTATGGCCAGAGCGCGGCCTTCGCAACAATTACGGGGGGTGCACTTGATCCGAAGGGTGCATCTATACCGGGTGCCACGGTGACTGCGACGAATGTGGAAACGGGAATCGTCCGCATCGCCAAAACCACTTCCGAAGGGCTCTATCGATTGGACTACCTATCGCCCGGCATCTACAACGTCGCAATCGAAATGAGCTCGTTCACTAATGCTGAAACTAAGAACGTGAAACTTCAAGTCGGCGAGCAGCGTGACATCAACTTTAACCTGGAACTTGCTGGAGAGAGGCGATATGTGGTCGTAACCTCTGATATTCCGCTCGTTGAAACTACCAAAACGGACATATCAACGGTGATCGACGACCACGACGTGGCGGATCTTCCGACTACAACATCCTACGAAGGCGTCGGTGGCGTGTCCAACGATTTCGAAGGCTTGGCCATATCGGCACCCGGAGTAAGGTACGACTACACGAACGATTCCGCTGACCTCGTGGGCCCGGGCAACGTCAACGACCGCGGGATTATCGTAAATGTCGACGGCGGAAATATCTGGGACCAGGCACAAATACTTGTCGCGCGCGACGCTCTCGGCGCGTCGGTAGACGAGGTAAAGGAATTTCAGGTTCTGACGAACAATTACAACGCCGAATACGGCCAGGCCGGAAGCATCATATTGAATGTCGTCACGAAGTCCGGAACGAATGACTTTCACGGCGACGTGCACGCGTATTTCCGTGGCCGCAACCTGGGAGCCTCGAATTTCTTCTACAACTTGAGCGATCCGACGAGCCGCGCGCCCTTTTTCAAGCATGAGTATGGATTCACGGCAGGCGGGCCTTTTATTAAGGACCGCTTGTTCTGGTTTACAAGCCTAGAACACACAGCACAGGGTTCTCCGGCAACCCTATTGCCCTTCGATACTACGGTTACCGTCAATCAGCCAACCAATGAGCTGTTGTGGTCCGCGAAGGTCGATGCCAAACTCACCGACAAGGACACGCTCACTGCGCGCTACAATGTGCAGCGCGATACTTCGTCCAACGTGCTGCTGCAAACGCCGCCAGGGAGCACCGACCCGAGTGGCCTGGTAGGCTCCATCATTCACGACTCCGGTTTAAATATCGGTTTGATTTCTACCTTGACCTTACACACGGTTAACGAGGTGCGGTTTTTCTGGCACCGCTTCCTGTTGTCAACCACGTCAGCGAGTACGTTGCCCGGCGAGGCATTGCCAAATGCATATGTCGGAGCGGACTTCTGCTGCCCGCAGGGCGATTCCCAGAATCGCTTCCAGTACATCGAAAATCTGTCTTGGACGCGGGGTAGGCATGCCTTTAAGTTCGGGGCGAACATCAGCCACTTCTCGATCTATTCCTTGTTTCAACAGTTCCACTACGGCGAATACTCGAACTTTGCGCCGGGCCCCTGCACCAACTCCTACTTCCCTCAGGCCGACGGCGTGTGCCCGTCGCAATTCACAATCGGACTGGGACCGGGCACCGTCAAAACAGCCGACGAAATCTATGGATTTTACGCTCAGGACATGTGGCAATTGCGTCGCAACATTACCGTGAATTACGGATTGCGTTACGACTTGGAGGATGGAGCGTTCAAAGGTGGAACCATCTCCAACCCACAGGTGCCAGTAGGCTGCTTGCAGTCCAATGGTCTGATCCCGGCCTGCGGGTCGGACAACACCAACTGGCAGCCGCGGCTGGGGATCGCCTGGAGCCCGAATTTTGGTCAAGGGATCATGCACTTGCTCTTAGGAGATTCCGGCAAGTCCGTGATTCGGGCAGCCGTGGCGCGAATCTCGGAAATGGTCGATCTCAATGTGATCGTTAATTCGCTGATTTTCGACGGCGATACTCTTTTCACACAAGCCATCACTCCGGCTTCAATAAGCAATGACGGGATGATAACAGGTCAGCAGGTCCTCAACGCTTACCCAAGAGAACCGAACACGGCTCTATTGCGACTTTTCAAGCCGGCGGGCTATTACGGACGGATTCGTCCTATATCGCCCACTCTCAAAAACCCGCAAGTGATTATGGCCTCGATGGTCTACCAGCGACAGATCGGATCTTCCTTTACTTATAGCATCGGGTACCAGGGCGTGTTTGCGCACGGCCTGTTCGGCGAAAAGGATACAAACTTTCCGAAACCAATTGCCGACCCAGCCCACCTTGGCTATTTCTATATGCCGGGAGTTCCCGATCCAGCCTTTGGACCCCTCCGGACGGTCTTCAGCGATCGCGAATCCGGGTACAACGCACTTGTGATCACGGCAGCAAAACGTTTGACGCGCCACTTTCAGTTCCAGAGTAGCTACACCTGGTCACACACTCTATCTGACGGCGAAGACTTCTTCGGCGTTTCAGAACCCGGGAATCCACTTGCCCCTCCTCGTCTGGACAATGCCTCTGCACAGAATGACATCCGTCACCTGGTCAACTTCAATTTCGTTGCGGATACGAACAATCTTTTACAAACTCCGGTTCTACGTCCGATCCTGAACAACTGGAAATTCGCGGTGTTGAGTAGTCTGCAATCCGGACGGCCGTTTCCCGTTTCGACAGGCGATGCTTCCTTCACAGGACTGAATTTTTCGGCGCTGGGTAGTGAAACCATGCAGAGACCGAACATCTGCACGGGAGGCTCCCCTGTGCCAAGTTGTAAGGGCGAACCAGTAGGCGCTTTGGTGGCCACGAACATTGGCTCGATTTCGGGCACGAACCTGGAAGTAGGTCCCGCAGGCGTGTCCGCCTGTGTCGCTGCAGGGCTGGCCAATTGTGCGGCATTGCAGACCACGTATTCGGCGCCTGCGGGTGCCAGCACATCTGGCCCCGTAGACAGCTTCGCAGGCACGCCAGTCGACTTTCAGTACATCGACGGCAATCTTGCCCGCAACGTGGGGCAAAGCCTGGCTCTGTACCGCTTCGATATCTCGCTGACGAAGGCCATCAACATTCCCAAGTGGGAATCTGCCAGCTTGGAACTGAAGATGGATGTCTTCAACTTGTTCAATCACCCGCTGTTCATTTTCAACAATTCCTTCGACACGTTGAATCTTCTGCGGTTGCCGCCCCTGAGCGTGAACGGTGAGCCAAATCCCAACTTTAACTGCTCGGCGAGCTGTCTCAACCCCTTCACGGGCCTTTACCTAGGAGCTAAAGGACAGCCGCTGACACTGGCCAACTTCCAGAGGGCCACGTTTAGCGCGGCGCGGAATTTCAATGGACTTGGAGGGCCGTCCGGAGAAGTGACGCCGCGCATTATGCAGCTGGCGGTTCGCTTCCGCTGGTAATTGAAGCTGCAATGCGCAATCCCTAAGTTTTTTGACGTTTAAGGATTTAGTGGGTCCGTTTTAGGCCAAACCGTATGCCTGTGCGAATTCTTTCAAAGGATCAGAGGCTGAGCGCCCGGTTTAAGGTGATCTAGTCGCTGTGGTCTTAGGACGATGCTAGTGATGAGGATCTGGATTGAGGTGGTTTGTTGGCCGCTCGAATAATTTGTCGCTTCGCGACATCGAATACTCAAGGACATAGGAAAAACCGCCTCGAGCGATGTTTTCAACGCGATCGCGGAAAATGGCGTCTTCGAATGTTTGTCTTTCAATTGACTGTCTGCTGTCTTCTAACGCAGTCGTCTGGCGCGTCAGCCACCAAAGAAGTCCGGCGAGTCCTTATCGTGCATAGTTTGGGTTTTTCGTCACCCGCTTCCGTCCTCGTGGATGTACGGATCCGCGCGGTCCTGGAAAGCTCACCATACCAGATTGAGTTGTATGAGGAGACCCTGCAAGACATCCTCTTTTCAAATCAGGCTTCCCAGCAAGAAATTCGTCAGGGCTACATTCACAAATATCGAAACCGCAGGCCGGATGTAATCATTGCGGTCGGACCCGCCCCAATCAAGTTTATGGTCGAATCGCATGACAAATTTGGACCGAATATCCCGATCGTGTTTTGTGCGAGCACTGAAGAGCAAGTGGACTATCTGAAGCTTGACTCCCATTTTACTGGGACTTGGCGTGTCGTGGACCCGGCAAAGACCCTCGACGCGGCCCTGCAACTTCGGCCTGATACAAAACACGTGGTGGTCGTCGGCGGTGTCCTTCCGTACGATAGGCGCCTTGAGGCCATCGTCGGGGAGCAACTGCGCAGCTACGAATCCAGGGTCGACTTAACCTATGTCACCAATAGCGATATGCCCGCGCTGCTTGAACGACTGAGCCAACTTCCCGGGCATACCATTATTTTATATACCGCGATCTCGCAAGATGCCGCCGGAACGCATTTCATCGATGAAACTCAATCACTTCCGATGGTTATCGGGTCAGCGAATGCGCCGGTCTTCGTCATGGAGGACACGTTCGTTGGCCAGGGGACGATTGGCGGTTACGTCACTCCATATAGCGACGAAGGTCGGATTGCTGGTGGGATGGCCGTTAGGATTCTGAAAGGCGAAAATCCGCAGGACATACCCATCGTAAATGACGCCAACGTTTATATGTTTGATTGGCGCGCACTGCGACGCTGGGGATTTAAAGAAAGCGGCCTCCCGCCAGGCAGCGTCGTGCTCTACCGGCTGCCGACCGTTTGGCAATCCTATAAGAAATATTTCATCGGCGTCCTTTGTCTGTTCTTACTAGAAACTCTTCTTGTTCTCGCTCTGTTATGGCAACGTGCTAAAAGGAGAAAAATCGAGGAATCCCTCGTTGATCGGCTAAAATTTGAATCTCTACTTTCCGATCTCTCGACGACCTATATAAACCTGCCTGAGGAGCGAGTTCTCGCGAACTTGGAAGAGGGCCTTGGCCGGATGGGATCGTTGCTTCAAATGGACCGGATTACGCTCTACGAATTTTCTCAAGACCTGACACAGCTGTCCGAAAGCTTCACATGGACAACGGAAGGAGCTCAGGCTGGCCGCGCTGTAATCGAAGCCGGCCAACTGCCTTGGTGGACCGAACGCACTGTGCGGGGCGAAGTACTTGTTACTTCGGACGTAAACGAATTACCTGACGAGGCGTTCTCCGAAAAAGAATATCTCCGGAAAAAGGGCATCAGGGCGGTAGCATCGGTTCCGTTGGAAGTCGGTGGCGAAGTCTTTGGCGCCATGACATTTGCCAGTACAACGCGTCGAGTGGTATGGGCCGAGGGCCTCGTGCAGCGGCTCAAGACGCTGGCCGAGATCTTCTCGAACGCTCTGGGACGCAAGCACGCAGAAGCACGCCGTCGCGAGAGTGAAGAGCGTTTTCGGTTAGTCGCGAATACCGCTCCAGTGCTGATCTGGATGTCCGGAACTGACATGCTTTGCACCTATTTCAACCAGGGTTGGTTGGACTTTACCGGCCGCGGCCTTCAGGCCGAACTCGGGAACGGCTGGGCGGAGGGCGTTCACCCCGCGGATTTACAGCATTGCATGGAAATCTACACAACGTCTTTTGATCGTCGCGAACGCTTCGCTATGGAATACCGCCTCCGAAGGCATGACGGGGAGTTTCGCTGGATCCTCGATATCGGTGTGCCGAGGTTCAACGCAGACGGATCTTTTGCCGGATTCATCGGCTCGGCGATCGACGTGACAGGCCACATAGAAGCGGAGCAATCGCTCGCGACGGTGAGCGGCCGTTTGATTCAGGCACAAGAAGAGGAGCGTCACCGCATCGCTAGAGAGCTTCATGACGATATCAGTCAACGGTTGGCACTGCTGTCTGTCGAGCTGCAAGGACTGGCGAATGTTCGCCCCAAATCGTCAATGGAGCTTAGGGAACAAGCCGAGCAGCTATTGGAGCGCACTTCGCAAATCTCCAGCGATATCCATGCGTTGTCTCACAGATTACATTCTTCGAAACTGGATTATATGGGCGTTGTTTCAGCCATCGCGGGTTTCTGTAACGAAATTACCACCCAGACTGGGCTGGAGATTGATTTTGAGCACACTGATGTACCAAACACTTTGCCTCAAGACATTTCGCTTTGCCTCTTCCGAGTTTTACAGGAAGGCTTGCGCAACGCCGTCAAGTACAGCGGCAGCCGGCAATTCAAAGTGGAATTGCGGGGAACGCATGGCGCAGTCCAACTCCTCATTCGTGATTCTGGCTCTGGTTTTGATCCCGAAGAGGCCATGAAGAACGGCGGCCTTGGCCTGATCAGCATGCGGGAGCGAGTCAGCCTGGTGAACGGCACGATTTCGATTGTTTCCAAATCGCAGGTTGGCACCGAAATTAGGGTCCATATTCCGGTCGCACAGGCGAGAGCGGCAAGCGCAACTCAAATGAGCTTTCCGGGTGTGAAGGGGTTATATGGGAAATCGAAGGATAAGGATCTTGCTAGCTGATGACCAGCCAGAAATGCTTGAAGCTGTTGCGAGATTGCTCGAAGATGAATTCGATGTGATCGGTAGAGTCACGAATGGAGAACGCGCGATTGGGGCTGCCATGCGCCTGACTCCCGATCTCCTTGTCCTTGACATTTCCATGCCGGTTTTGAATGGCATAGAAGTTGCCGCACGCCTGAAAGAGTCCGGTTCTAGGGCTAGGGTGATTTTCCTCACGGTGCACGAAGATCCCATTATTGCGGAGGCCGCATTTTCAATCGGGGCTCTCGGCTACGTTCTCAAGAAGCGCCTTACCACCGATCTGATCCCGGCTACCAGGGAGGTTCTGCATGGTCGCAATTTCGTCTCTCCGTCGATGCGCGTTGACAAGAAAATTCAGTTACACCCTATCTTTACTTAGGGCTGAAGCGCCGATGGGTCGGCGAACTCCACATAGCCGCGAAAAACTGAAAGGTCTTGCTGTTATCCTGCCTGTCGTAATCTGTACGTTCGCTACGGCCCACCTGAGAAAGCCAGATTTGTACCTAAGTTAGGCCAAGGCGATAGCTTAAGACTTGCGTTACGCACCCTGTCAAGAAAAACAGGCTAGGGGGCAGGCAGCCCAAGCTGCGGAACGATTCCTCCGCGTTTTTCCGAGGGGACTGGTAGTTTTGACAGTTCACGAAAGCTCGTCCTTTTACTACGGTACACCACATAAAAATTTCTGGAGTGCCTGGATTGGACCCGGATCGGAAGAAGCTCTCACATGGCTTAGGTAATGTATCGGTTTTTAGAATCTTCCCTGGTGTTGAGAACAACGTCTCCCAAGAAACAGTGGTGCACTACAGATCTAAATTACGCCAAGGGACTAGAAGGTCCATTTTGAAGTCCAAGAGGAGAACAGAATGAAAGTCAGAACAATAATTTTGGTCGTAGTTGCGTTGCTCACGAGAGGAACCGCATTCGCTCAGGAATACGCGAATTGGGAGATATCGGTGGATTATACCTATGCTCGTGGGAACCCGGCCAACGTAGGGAAACCATTTTCGTTGAACGGCGGCGGGGGGAGTACCGTCTATAACTTTAGTAAGTACATTGGAGTCAAGATCGACCTTCAAGGCTACGGCAGTACAACACATACCATTAATAATTTAGTTGTACTAAACCCACAAGGAGTAGCAACGGCAATCAATTCGGCTTCGGTTCAAAGCAACCTGTTTACCTACATGGCTGGACCGCAGCTCAGAGTTCCCACGCACTCTTTCAGCCCTTTCGCCGAATTTCTCTTTGGGGGAGCTCTCAGTAACTTTCACGGCAACCTAGTCACACCCGAACGCACCACAAGCGTGAACCCCAGTAATAATGCCTTTGCCATGGCTGTCGGCGGGGGGGTTGACATTCGACTAAGCAAGGCCATCTACTTTCGCCCTTTCCAAATGGATTATTTGCTTACCCGTTTTGGCACCTCAATTGTCCCAGGAGGCAACCACAACCAAAACAACTTCCGATATTCAGCTGGTTTTGTATTCACATTTGATGAATGACCGCATTCAAGGTGCGGAGGGATTGCGTCATCAATGAGGCAGGAGACCATTTCTTCCCAGTACAAAACCCGAATTCCGATAAGACTGCGCAATATCAAAGCGCGCTCTGCGTTTAGTGATCACCCGATGAAGGCGAGTGAGGTAGAGATTACGCGCAGGGCCAATCCAATAAAGACACTTACCCTATCGCATCGCAACCGCGCTGGGATGTCTATCGCGTAGGGGTCGCGGCCGCATCCGAAGCCTGCGCTGCGACGGGCGTCCCTCAGCGAGCCGAAGTCGGAGGCGCGGCTGGCGCTGAAATAGCGCTCAAGTCCGCCCGGCTATACTTTGGTGCGCTGACATATCCGTGCGCCCAATTCTTCTCAATTTTATTAATTACCACTTGCACCGGCTGCGCATCCTGAGTCTCGTAGATCCACACGGGCTCGTACAAGTTGACCCCCTTCTTACTGATCTCCTGATCGTTCACCAACAGCATCAAGTCAACGTTTGCGTGCTTGGTGTCCGTTTTGTTGAGAGTAAGGCTCAGCGGGCCGGCATGCACGAATTGCTTGGACTTGGCGGCATCGAATTCAAAGTAGTTACGCTCGCCGCGTTTTTCGAGTACGACTAGCTCCTCGTGAGTCCTGGCGATGGAGCCGTTCAGCTCATTGCGCGTCGAATTTAAGTTCCCTTCCAGATCGGAGCGTGTCCTGGCGATTTCGGCTTGCGTGGCCTGAAGTTTCATCTGCTGATCGCTGATAGCTGACTGTAGCTGCCGCAGGCGCGCAGATTGCATGTTTGCTTCGGAGGCGGCGGTGCGCGCTTGGGACTGTGCCACGGCAGCGCGCGCGTCGGACTGAGCTGAGGCGGCCGTCGCGGCGGCCAGAGCTGACTGAACGGCAGCGAGGTCATTGATTTTCGTGGCGGCATCTTGCAACTGGCTGTGCATTTGAGCGATTGTTGCGTTCAGATCCGCTTCATGTGCAGAGATCTGGCGGGTCATGCTTTTCTGATCGTAACTGCTGTACACACCTAGAACCACCCCCGCAGCCGCGAAAATAAATAGCGCCGCGAGCACTGGCGAGAGCGCCGCTTGCCGCCAAGAAGGTCCGACCTGGTGTTTGGTTTCATTTGTTTGTTGATATTGGTCCATGGTTTCCCTCCAATGTATCCTTGGCAGGGGCCGCGAACGGATTTCCTCCCCGCGCGGCACACCGTAGATATCACTTATCGAAGGATTTGCCAGGAATGTCGACTGTCAGAACAGACAGATTTTTCGCGTCGTTGCAAGCTTTTCGTTGTGAACAGGATTATCGGGATTTGGGAATGCGCACGTTCCGCCTCGCAGGCCGCATCTTTATAAGAGGACATCAGACGTTGCCCTCTTAATTGCCCTTGATTTTCCGCGAGTATACTTTCGCGCAAGTTTGCCTTGGCCAGACCTCCGTTGGCCGGGGCCTGCCGCAATAACTTTTGGGGGGGCACCCTGGTTCCTGCGAGTTCCTGCCGTCTATCGTTGCGAGCGGGGAGGTGGAAGCGCGTCGCGCCCATGATATATGCGTTGCGTGTCCCTTTTGGCCAAGTTTCTTCTGCCACGTCGTCCGTTTTTCAAATTTACCGCTGTCATCCACCGCATATTTGATCGATCCGAGTCAGTTTAGCGGCTGTTGGGCACGCTGGTCACATGACGCCTCATGCCCTTCCGGCGTGGGCGGTTCGGGGAACGACTTGGGCGGCGTTTCTACGGGATGGTCTTTGAGATAGTTGCCAATTTCGTCTGCATACTTCAATACGGCCTTCATGTAGTACTTGTTCTTATCTGTCTCGTAGTGGCCGCCATAGTAGGCATAGATGGCGCGCTGCTGGTGCTGTGGTTGATCATCCCAGCCGCGTGTTACCAGGTAGTGCGCAACACTCAAAATAGCGTCTTCTGGATTAAAGAGATCAATTTTCCCATCGCCATCCCCATCCACGGCAAATTTGAACGACGACGGCTCGAATTGGACCAGGCCGATCGCGCCTGTGGACGATCCTGGAATCTGGAATAAGTCCCAGTCAAATTTCCTGGCAGCATTGAGAAGGCCCTTCAACTCATTCAGTGCGAATGCCTGCCTCTGGGCGAAACGATTCCGAGATTGTTTGCGCCCGGGTCTGCGAACGTATAACGTCACAAGCCGGTCGATCGCAGGAGTTGTACCCAATGGATGTGGCGACAATGCGGTAGGAATGCCGAAGTCAGTTTCGATCCGCAGGTGTCCACAAATGATTTCCTTGGGCACCCCGTAGATATGAAAAGCGGCATCGAATGCGAGTAAATGCGCCTGAATGAACTCCTTGCAACGCTTCAAGGATTCAAAGGTGAGAAGTCCGAATCTCTTAGTGAAATACGGATTTCGTTCATTCTCTTTCTGGACCGGAGCAGATGGTGGGACCACCGGTTCAGGTGGATGGTAAATTGTCAGGCGTGGATCATTCAGAAGGGCAGTTACGAAGGCACAGCTCAGTTCTCTGTCTGCGCAAAGGCGATTTCGTAGATCTGTCTTCCTGTGTTCTTCCTCGGTGGTCGGGGCCTCCGGCTTGGTGTTCGCAGTCGCCTCTAACACACCATGTGAAATCAGGCATACCGCCAAAATCAGCGCTCGTTTCATCGCACGTCCTCGCGATGAACTGTCTGCATTCTAGGTCCTGAGGGTGCCAACATCAGCTCGGCTTTTCAGGTCATAAATCGCTAAAACGAATCGAATTCGTTGTCCGGCCGGCACCCAAACAACTCTCATTGTGTGTGTGTAAGGGGAAGCGAGCTACTGTCAGGATTCACAGTGTGCAACTTATTTTGCGCTGACCCTATCAAGCCCAAGCATGGTCCTGGGAAACTGCTTATAAAAAGACCCCACATTGAACTAAGTTTTGATTGCAAGCGGCTCGCCGGACGCTATACCAGCTGCCACAGAGGAGCCGAATTGCACAAATGCTCAATCGAACGAGAGATTCCCGGCGCCGCTAATTTGTCGGAGCAGCAACTCCAGGCCGTCTCTGAACAATCTTGTTCAGATCTTCGCAATCTCTGACCGAAATTTGGTGGAGCCCTGCTAAGTTGCCGGCGACAGGATTTATTGCGTGCATATTTCGCTGAACATTCAAATCGTGCGGGAACATTCCTGTCTGAGCGGTTTCCCTGCCAATCGCATCCCAGAAATCAAGCCCATCATCGGCACAACCACAGCCGAGAGGAGCTGGCTAAGGTGGAGTTCCCGGCAACTTGCTCCTAATTTCCAATATGAGGACTTCGCATGAATTGGCTTCCTTACGAGCATAACCCCAAGCAATGCGGGGGATGACCAGCAGTTTTATCGGTCCTAAATGCGTTCTGTTTGACGATTTTGAAGCCCGGCCCTACATGATTATACCCATTGAAAGTACGGCAACTACCTTATTGAATAGAGCCTACATTCAATAAATTATGCGCGTTTCACAAACTGCTTCTCTTCGGGAGTAGGCATGCCGTGCAAATTTTGTGGATCTCTCAACCAGCGCGCGTTCAGGGGAGAGATGGGCATTCATTCCACCGGACTGAAAAATATTGACAAGCCAGTAGTTTGGGTATTCCCCGACCTTGTTGTCTGCTTGGGTTGTGGCTTCGCGGAATTCACTGTGCCCGCGGCTGAATTGCGTGTACTTGCAAAAGGCGAAGCCGCTGCTGGCGGGATGACTTAGAATTTAGTTTGAGATATTCATCGCAGTTTCGCTGTTAGGGTACGGTCAATGTTTTACCCTGTTGGTCACGAAT